>Ga0268262_10000588_pt1 | contig 47680 bp, 46 predicted proteins | sample TergutNc150P3_FD_190354 | JGI IMG/M metagenome (GOLD analysis project Ga0268262, IMG submission 190354) | Nasutitermes corniger P3 segment gut microbial community from laboratory colony in Florida, USA - Nc150 P3 (SPAdes) (version 2) | ecosystem: Host-associated > Arthropoda: Insects >... | reverse complement strand
TTCAAATTGTTATTACCGGTTCAAACGCTGCCCTTCTAAGCCGGGAGCTTGGAAGCCGTTTGACAGGGCGGCATCTTTCCAAAGAGCTTTTTCCTTTTTCTTACAGTGAATTTTGCAGTTTTTTTGGGATTACTGCAGGGCATGGATCCTTTGCGGATTACCTTGAAAAAGGCGGTTTTCCTGAATATCTGAAAACAAATAATACGAATATTCTGACCCAACTTCAGTCTGATATATTGTACAGGGATATTGCGGTACGATACGGAATTCGCGATGCCGCGTCATTACAGCGTTTATATGTATATATTGTATCTAATCCGGCTCAACTTTTTTCTCCCAGCAGACTGACAAGCACTGTTGGTGTTAAATCACCAACCACAATTTTAGAGTATATTTCATTTCTTGAGGCGGCTTACCTTATACACCTTTTACCGCGTTTCGCGTGGTCTGTTAAATCACAGCATCTTGCGCCCAAAAAAGTGTATATCGCCGATACCGGGCTTATAAAAACAAGCTCTGTTTCCTTTAGCGGTAATTCAGGCGCATTGCTTGAAAATTGTGTGTATAATGTCCTTCGCGGTAAAGTCGGCAGTTCGGGGTTATCCGCCAATCCGGATATTTATTATTTTACCGGCAAAAGCGGCGGAGAATGTGATTTTATATTTTCACCGCAGAACAATCCATCCTGTATTCAAGTTTGTTGGGAAATGACACCTGATAATCAGGATCGTGAAATTAACGGATTACTTGAAGCTATGGATTTTTTCAATTTAGATTACGGAAAAATCCTTACCTTTAATACTGAGGATATAATAAAAACCTCAGGGAAAAAAATTGATGTAATTCCGTTATGGAAGTATATAATTCAAGATAATTGAAAAAATTATAATATGACCGAACAAATAACCCACAACAACCAAATCCTGGCGATAATTATTAGTCATGATTATTCAAACAAAGGCATTACCTTTTTTACGCCTGATGACTTCTCACAACAGCTTGCCTACATGAATCATCCCAAAGGAAAGACAATTCAACCCCATGTACATAATATAGTAAAGCGAGAAGTTCTTTATACAAAAGAAGTCCTGTTTATTAAAAAAGGAAAAGTTAAAACAGATTTTTACTCCGATGAACGGGAATATATTTGCTCTAGGATACTTGAAACCGGCGATATAATACTGTTGGCGGCAGGCGGACATGGCTTTGAAATACTGGAAGACACTGAAATGTTCGAAGTAAAACAGGGACCTTATGCCGGAGAAAACGATAAAACCCGGTTTGAGGGAAAAAATAATGCAAAATAAATTTATTCCTGTCTGCGAGCCGCTTCTTGGCGGTAACGAGCTTACATATATAAAAAACGCTGTCTCAAGCGGCTGGATTTCATCTTCCGGTTCTTATTTACAAAAATTTGAAAAAGCGTTTGCGGAATATTGCGGAGTACAATTCGGCGTCGGCGTATGTAACGGGACTGTCGCCCTGCATCTTGCTTTAGTTTCACTGGGCATTGGAAAAGGCGATGAAGTTATCATTCCGAACTTTACCATGATAGCTTCTGCTTTTGCCGTTTGCTATACCGGCGCAAAACCTGTATTTGTAGAAGCTGATAAAGACACATGGAATATTGATGTAAACAAGATAGAAGAAAAAATAACCCCAAAAACAAAAGCAATCATGCCTGTACATATATTCGGTAACATGTGTAATATGGACGCTATTAAAAAAATAACGGAAAAAAATAATTTATTCATTCTTGAAGATGCCGCCGAAGCTCACGGCTCGGAATATAAAGGTAAAAAATCGGGAAGTTTTTCTGATATAGCCGCGTTTAGCTTTTACGCAAATAAAAACATCACCACAGGCGAAGGCGGTATGGTTATTACAAATAATGAGGAATTATATAAAAAAGCAAAATATCATAAAAACCTCTGCTTCCCTCTTGACGGTCCAAGGAATTACTTACACGAAGATATTGGTTTTAATTACCGTATGAGTAATCTTCATGCCGCCATTGGATTGGCGCAGACGGAAAAAGCGGATTATTACAGAGATTTACGGATTAAGAATAACCAACTATATAAAAAATATCTTTCCGGTTGCGATGGTGTGCTGTTTCAAAAAGATGAGGAAGACAGCCTGAATTGTAACTGGATGAACGCCATATTGATACAGCCGCAAAAATACGGAAAAACACGGGATGAGTTAATTTCTTTTCTAAAAGAAAATGACATAGAAACCCGCTTGCTGTTTAACGGCATGCACAAACAAAAAGCCCTTGCTGATTATGGCTGTGATTGCAAGGCTGAATATCCGGTAACTGATTGGCTGTCCGATAACGGTTTTTATCTTCCATCAGGCAGCGGATTAACCGAACCGGATATTGCGCGGATATGCGAGTTGATTATTGGGTATAGAAAGGATTAATAATTAAAGGATATTTATGTTAGCTGTTCCTCAAAAACGCCCTGTTCGCTTTTTTAATACCACAGGCCCGTGTTATCCCTGGGAGCATTATATGCTGCCTCCGGCGGATCGCTTGATAGACGCGCAATTAGACCGTTATATAAGTGACAGGCTCTACTGGGTACTTCATGCCCCCCGGCAGACTGGGAAAACTACTTTTTTACAAAATTGGGCTCGGGAGATAAATTCCGGTGATGAAGCTTTAGCTTGTTATGTGACAATTGAACGCTGCCAGAGATTACCGGAGCCGGAGCGGTGTATGCCTAGTATATGTAATGCAATTCAGGAGCATGCGGGTTTTTCAGAATTGCCAGTTCCTGTTTTGGAGACAAATGATCCAAACAGTATGGTAAGTAATATCCTTATTGATTGGTCAAAAAAAACAGCCCCAAAACCGCTGATAATCCTATTTGATGAAGCAGATGCCCTGGAAGGGGGCGCGATGATTAGTTTCCTGCGCCAATTGCGAGGAGGATTTATGGATCGCGGCATTGGAAAGTTTCCTGTCTCCATTGCGCTTGTCGGCATGAGGGATTTAAAGGATTATGTTACTGCGGCCAAAGACGGAGTTCAGCCGAGTTCGCTGTCTCCGTTTAATATAAAAACAGATTCAATTTTATTAGATAATTTTAAGCAGGATGATGTAAAAAAATTATTCGTCCAGCGTACTGAAGAAACAGGGCAACAAATTACGGATGAAGCGCTGGAGTACGTGTGGGAGCAATCACAGGGACAGCCGTGGATAATAAATTCTTTGTTTGAGCGCGCCACTATGCGAATAATAAAACGAGACGATTACAGCACAGTAACATTGCGACACATAGAACAAGCGCGGGAACAGATGATACTTGCCAGAGAGACACATCTGGATTCTCTTGCGATCCGGCTTAGAGAACCGGCTATACGCTCATTGATGGAAACTTTGTTTTCAGGAAATTCAGATTTAACGCTTGCGGAAAGCGATGCTTTTCGTATCTGTACGGACTTGGGGCTTGTCCGATTGGAAAAAGGCGTTCCATCTATCGCTAATCCTATATATCGTGAAACGCTGGCGCGGCAGGCGACTTTTGGCGCGCAAACCATGATTCCCGAACCTGAATGGCAATGGGAAAAACCGGACGGCTCCCTTGACATGGACGCGCTCTTAAAAGAATTCCAAAAATTCTGGCGTAGAAATTCAGAAGTATGGGAACAAAAATCCGATTATACCGAAGCGTTTCCGCACCTGTTGCTGATGGCTTTTCTGCAGAGAGTTCTTAACGGCGGTGGCCACATTGAACGTGAATATGCGGCAGGCAGGGGCCGTATGGATTTAGTTGTTGAATATAATAAGCGAATATTTATTATTGAAATAAAACTGGTACATCCTTATGATACGCCCTCGGAAGTACACGATGAAGGGCTTGAGCAAATACGAAAATACCGCGATAAAATAGATATTAACGCTCCCGCCTACCTCGTGATTTTTGACCGCCGTGATTCAGCAAAAAACGTTCCCTGGGAACAGAAAATTTACTGGCAGGAAGTAACTGTTTCCGGTGGGATAGTAAAGGTTATTGGTTGTTAGTATTTTCCTGATTGAGTTATTAGTTCAGTATAAGAAGATTCAATAGAAAAAATGGATAATTTTGGTAACTTATACTCTAAATATTATAATCTTTTATATAAAGATAAAAATTATCAGGAAGAATATAATTATATTCGAGAGCTAATAAAACAACATCGAAATAATATAATAAAAAATATTCTTGACATTGGTTGTGGTACAGGAAAACATTTAAAATTTTTTAAGGAAGACGGATATACTGTATCAGGTGTTGATGTATCGTAAAATATGATAAGGGAAGCAAGAAATTATCTTCAACAGGAAGACGGCTTAATATGCTGTAAAGCTTCTGAATTTAAGTTTAATAGAAAATTTGAAACTATTATTTCACTCTTTCACGTTATGAGTTATCAAGCAGAAAATGATGAGCTTGAAAAAGTATTCCAGAATGTTTCAGAACATCTTACCGATGGCGGTTTATTCATTTTTAATTTTTGGTATGGTCCGGCGGTGCTTACAGATCCGCCTGTTGTTAAAATAAAAAGATTAGAAGATGATGAAGTAAGAATAACCAGAATAACAGAGCCTGTAATGCGTTATAATGAAAATATTGTTGATGTTAATTTTGAGGTAATTATTGAAGATAAAAAGACGCATATTATAGAAAAATTACCAGAGACGCATAAAATGCGTTATTTGTTCTTACCTGAAATTGAAATGTTAGCAAAAAAAATTGGTTTAAAAATCATAAAATTATATAAATGAATGACTTACGAAGATCTTTCATCTGATTCTTGGTATGGTTTAACTATAATGAGTTATTAAATAACTGTATGAATATACAATCTATATTATTTATTTTTCCTGAAGGAAATATTGCAAATAACCCAAATATGTCATCTTTGATATTTTCTTTATGTAATATATACAAAATATATATAATTCATGGGCGGAAAAATCAAGAATTTAATTGTGATAAATTACATTTATGCTATATAGAAAATTTATGTGATAATGAATGCTTTATAAATAACAAAGAATATATGGAAAATATTTTTAGGCGTAATAAATTTTCATTAATAATAGGAATAGATAATGGTATATTATTTGCAAATTTTATTGCAAATAAAAATAATACACCGCTAGCATTTATTTCATATGAAATTTATATAAGTAATAGTTATGATGATTTATCTGATAACAAACAAATTATCGCTTGTAAAAATATAGCTTTTGCAATATGTCAAGACGATATGAGAGCACATATACTATCAAGAGAAAATAATATTCCAATAGAAAAAATATTCAATATTCCTGTTTCTGAAGCTAACACTAGTTCATTTAAACACTCAACTTATTTACATGAAAAATTAAATATTTCTTTAAATAAAAAAATAGCTCTTTATATTGGTAGTATCGCAAAATGGACAAAGTCTGAAGAACTGATTGATTCAACCAAATTATGGCCAGAAGAATGGGTGTTAGTAATACACCCAAGGTATGGGATTGATTTTAATCTTAGTTTGTTAATTGAAAAAATTGATAAAAATCCCAGAGTATATCTGTCTTTAGAAACAAAGACATATACTTATGAACTGGAAGAAATTGTTTGCTCTGCTGATTTGGGAATTGTTCTATATGATTTTGATTTCAATACACAATATATTGGAGAGAATCTTCTATATATAGGTCTGAGTTCCGGAAAATTTTCTATATTTATGAAATATAATATTCCAATTATAGTTAATAACAATACTAATATTGCTGATATTGTATATCAATATAATTTAGGATATGTTATATATAACTTAGAAGATATTCATTTGTATTTAATATCTAATAATATTTTTCATAATAATTGTAGGGATTTTTTTATAAAATATTTGGATTTTAATCTATACAAAAATACATTATTATCAATTATAAAAAATGCTATAATAAATAATGATATTGTTGAAATTATTAATATTAATAATAATAAAATTATTATAAAAAATATTTATAATATTAGAATAGAAATAATATATAATAGAATGATGGAAGCTTTAAATAATTTAAAAATATCAAATAAGAACTTAAATATATTATATGAAAATAGTTTATTAAAAAATAAAATAAAAAAAATATTAAAAATTCTTCATATACTATATCCAATAAATAAATTATATAAAATAATAAAATTGAAATTATATAAATAAATAATTTATTTATGAAATTATCAATAATTACGATAAATAAAAATAATGCTCATGGACTTGAAAAAACAATTCAAAGTGTTATTAACCAATCACACAAAAATTTTGAATATATTGTTATAGACGGAAATTCAACGGATGGAAGTATTGAAATAATAAAAGAATATAGTAATGGAATAAATTATTGGATTAGTGAATCAGATACAGGTATATATAATGCCATGAATAAAGGTATACGGAAAGCCCAAGGTGATTATTGTCTTTTCTTGAATAGCGGAGATTATTTAGTTTCTTCAACAACAATTAATAATGTATTAAATGAAATAAATGAATTAATCCCGGCGGATATATACTATAGTGATTGTATTAGATCTAATGGTGATATTATAAGATATCCGGAAATACTGACAATTAATAATTTAATTGGAATTGGGATAAACCATCAAAATTCTTTAATAAAACGTTCTTTGTTTTTAGAACATAGTTTATATAATGAAAAATTACGTATAGCAGCAGATCAGGAATATTTTATGCTAGAATCATGGAAATATAAAAGTAAATTTATACATATTAAAACAAATATTTCTATATTTGATATACATGGAATCGGTTCTCTTTCCTCCCCTGAACAACTTGCAGAAGATATAATTGTATATAATAACATTTTTCAAGAATTATCAGTTACTATTTTAGAAGTAATTGATTATCATAGATCGATTTATTATGATTTTAAAAACTATAGTAATTCAAAAATATTGTTATTTATTCTTAGAGTTTATAAATTTATTCTTAGAGTTTGTAAATTTATTATAAAGCGTATTTTCAGATGAAAAATTATCATAATGATTTCAATATTCCTATTCTCTTTCTTATTTTCAATCGTTTGGATACAACAAAACAAGTTTTTGAAATGATCCGAAGAGCTGCTCCACAAAAGCTATATATTGCATCTGATGGTCATCGTGATAATTGTGAGAATGAAAAAGAAAAAGTAAGAAATGTTAGAGAATATGTGCTAAAATCTATTGATTGGAATTGTGAAATAAAGACACTATTCAGAGAAAAAAATTTAGGTTGTGGTATAGCACCTTATCAGGCAATAACATGGTTTTTTGAAAATGAAGAAATGGGAATTATTTTAGAAGATGATTGTCTTCCATCAATTAGTTTTTTTTCTTATTGTAAGGAATTATTGGAATATTATAAAGATAATCTGCGAATTTATCATATTGCGGGTAATAATCCATTAATATATACAAAAATCCCATATAGTTATTATTTTGCGCGTATACAACATTGTTGGGGATGGGCTTCATGGAGACGAGCATGGAATCATTACTGTTTTGAGATTAAAAACTTTAATAATTTTATAGAAGAGAATAAAATAAATAAAATATTTACCAGAGCCGTTGATAGATATTACTGGATGGATATATTTAAGTATATAGAAAAACCAAGAAATGATATTTGGGATTATCAATGGACATACGCAATAATCAATAATAATGGAATATGTATAAATCCTGCAAAAAATTTAGTTACTAATATTGGTTTTGGCGAAAATGCAACACATACAACTAACAAAGATTCGATTCAAAATAATCAACAACGATTTGAAATAGAAGCATTAAAACATCCAAAAAAAGTAAAAATAAATAAAAAATATATTATTGAAATCAATCAATATCATTTTGGAATTAAATCGTCATTTAATATTAAGTTCAAGATAAAACAATTGCTAAAGAAAAATATTTATTTATATACATTCTTAAAGAATGTAAAGAATTATATGAAAAGTAGTTTATAAGTTATTTTATAACTATGAATAATCAATCAGAAAAAATAAATCTTTTTGTCCCCGGCAGGTTATGTCTTTTTGGAGAACATAGTGATTGGGCAGGTTTGCACAGAATTATTAATGCTGATATTGTACCGGGAATGGCAATTGTTACAGGTATTGAGCAAGGCATTTACGCAGAAGCAGAAAAAAGCGAACAATTTATAATGTATAACGAATCAAAAGAACTGGAAGAGATTTGGGTTGATTTTAATTGTACTATGCAGAGTAATGAATTACGCGCCATCGCAGAAACAGACAGTTATTTCTCTTATGCAACAGGAGTCGCCTCTTATATTAAAGACCATTATTCTGTTGGCGGAATCAGAGTAACAATTAAAAAGGTGACATTGCCCGTAAAAAAGGGATTATCGTCAAGCGCGGCAATTTGTGTATTGATAGCCAGAGCATTTAATAAATTGTATTCTCTTAATCTGAATATTCGAGGTGAAATGGATATAGCTTATAAAGGCGAACAAAGAACCCGTTCGCGTTGTGGCAGACTTGATCAGGCATGCGCTTTTGGCTCTGTTCCTGTTTGTATGCATTTTGACGGTGATGATATCACAATAGATAAACTTATTATCAAGGATTATTTTTATTGGGTTTTTGCGGATCTTAATGCAAAGAAAAATACAATTAAAATCCTTAATGATTTAAATAAATGTTATCCTTTTGCTGAAACAGAAAAAGAACGTAATGTCCATAAAGCTTTAGGAGAACTTAATCACAATATTATTAAACGCGCTATTGAATATTTACAAAAAGGTAATTCAACGGAGCTTGGAAAACTTATGTCAGAGGCTCAGGAAATATTTGATTCAATGATAATGCCCGCTTCCCCAACAGAATTATCCGCTCCAAAACTGCATACTTTCCTTAAAGATGAAAATATTAAATCTTTAACATTTGGTGCAAAAGGAGTAGGTTCCCACGGTGACGGTGCTATACAATTCCTGGCAAAAGACGTGGACACTCAAGAATTACTTTGTACATATCTTAGTAAAAATGGTTTAACACCATATAAACTTACAATTAAGCCATGTCATAAAGTTCGTAAAGCAATTATCCCCATAGCAGGTTATGGTACTCGGTTATACCCTGCAACAAGATGGACAAAAAAAGAAATGCTGCCTTTAATTGATAAGGACGGATTAGTTAAGCCTACCCTTTTAATTCTTCTTGAACAATTAATTGAAGCCGGAATAGAGGAAATTTGTCTTGTTGTCGGCGGAGAAGACGAACTGCGTAATTATCAAAATATTCTTAGAATGTCTATTGCAAATGAACATTTTAATAAATTATCTGAATCTATGAAGAAATACGAAGAAACAATACAAAATATTGAAACCAAAGTTAATTTTCGTATACAGAATGAACGTTTGGGGTTTGGTCATGCAGTATATCAATGCCGCGATTTTTGCGACAATGAACCTGTATTACTTTTATTAGGGGACACAATTTATTCATCTAATGAAAAAAGAAATTGTACACAACAATTAATTGAATTATATAATGATTTGGAAAAACCTATTATATCAATACATAAAATACCTTTTGAACAAGTTAGCAATTATGGTATTCTTTCAGGTAATTGGTTAGACAATTCTCATTCGTTAATGGATATAACTTTTTTTGAAGAGAAACCTGATTTATCTTTTGCGAAAAAACATCTTTTTGTACTTAATGGTGAAAAAAAACCTGAATACTATTCTGTTTTTGGTCAATACATTATAACTACGGAATTATTTAACATACTTGGAAACGAAATTATTAATAAACAAAATAATAAAACGGAAATAGATATGACGAGTTCATTAAAACAATTTATAGGAAAAGGTTTAACAGGCGTTGTATTAAACGGCACTATGTATGATATTGGGAATCCTTTATCTTATCGTACTTCATTTATAAACTATAATTAAAATTGAAAATCTTATTATTAAACCATACTGATACAGGTGGCGGCGCTGCAATTGCCGCTGAAAGACTCTTTACAGCATTACGCCAAAATAACATTAATGCGATATTTGGCGTTCTTGAAAAAAAAACACTAGATACTTCCATTATTGTACTGAAAAAGAATTCATTTATTGAACATTATTTAATTTATCGTATTATAAAAAAAATACTAAATATATTTATATCTATTAAAAGAAATATATATAAGAATGACTTTAAGACATCAAATCCAATATTACATTCAACTAACAAAAAAACACTTATTGATATTGATTATATTAATAATGCTGATTACGACTTAATTCATTTACACTGGATAAATAAAGATATGATTTCTATTGAAGATATAAAAAAAATAAATAAGCCAATTGTATGGACTATGCATGATTGCTGGATTTTTTGTGGAGCTGAGCATTATCCAAATGTATTAGAAAATGATACACGATTTATCGAAGGATATAATAAAAAAAATAAACCAAAAACTACTTTCGGACCGGATATTTGTCGTAAAACATGGGAACGAAAAAAAAAATCATGGAAAAATATTAATTTTAATTTTATTTCTCCAAGTAATTACGAAAAAGAAGCATTTAAAAAAAGTGCCCTTTTTAAAAATTTTCAAAATAATTGTACTGTAATATCAAATATTATTCCTGAAAATATATTTAGGCCAATTAATAATAAAATTTTAAAAGAATTATATCAAATACCTTTTGATAAAAAAGTTATTGGTTTTGGAGCAATTGAAATTGAAACTCGAAAAAAATCAATAAAAGGAGAATATCTGCTTTTTGATTCTTTAAAGAAAATACATAATAAATCCGACTATCATATTGTTATTTTTGGAGATAATAACAATTTGTTTTCAAATGAATTGCAAATACCAATTTTCTCAACAGGATCTATTTCAAATCCCCATATCCTGGCAGGGATTTACAATCTATGCGACGTTTTTGTATGTCCATCGTTATTAGAGAATCTTCCTAATGTTTGCATAGAATCATTATTTTGCGGAATACCTATTGCTGCATTCAATACAGGTGGTATACCTGATATAGTAGAACATAAAGAAACAGGTTATCTTGCGGAATGTTTTGATACTGAAGATTTATTTAGGGGCATATGTTATTGCATTGATAATTATGATAAATTATCTCATAATGCTTTAATAAAAGCAAGAAAAGATTTTAATAATAATGATATTATACAAAAACACATTGATTTATATAAATCTGTTTTAAAGAAATAATTGGTTTTATTTAAGAGATAATGTAGTGTGAAACTATCCATAATAACAATAAATAAAAATAACGCTTCTGGTCTTGATAGAACAATTCAAAGCGTTATCTCTCAAACAAATAAAGACTTTGAGTATATAGTTATAGACGGAGCTTCAACTGACGGAAGCGTCGAAGTAATTAAAAAATATAGTTCCGGTATAAACTATTGGGTTAGCGAGAAAGATACAGGTGTTTATAACGCCATGAATAAAGGTATACAAAAAGCCCAGGGAGATTACTGCCTTTTTCTTAATAGCGGGGATTATCTGGTTTCCTCAACAACGCTTCAAGATATTATCAATGAAATAAGTAATATTGAACAAGCGGACATTTTTTATAGTAATTGCATTAGAACCGATGGTATTACTAGTTATTATCCTGATTATCTGACAATTAATAATTTATTGGACAATGCGATAAATCATCAAAATACAATAATAAAACGTATATTATTTTTAGAACATGGTTATTATAATGAAAAATTTCGTGTTGCCTCAGACCGAGAATTTTTTCTTTATGAATTATGGAAATATAAAAGCAAATTTATACATCTAAAAACAAATATTTCTATATATGATATGAATGGAATTAGTTCAATAAATATTTCTGATAGTCGTACAGAATATATGGACGTATTAAAAAATGTTTTTCAGGAATTATCTGAAACCATTATAGAAGTTTATAACTACCATGAGACAATTTATTATGATATTATAAAAAACTATGATAATTCGAAATTATTGGTTTTTATACTAAGAACATATAGATTTATTATGTTAAAAATTTTAAAATTTAGACATTTATTAAAAACAAAATTATGAATATTTATTTTATTTAGTTATTATAAACGAAAAGTAGTCTCTATGATTATAATGGCTTTTCCATATGGAAATTACAGTAATAGATTATTTCAAAATTTGCATTTCGAAGCTTTCTGTAAAGAATATGGCATTGAATATATTAATCCGTCATTTTCAGATATATATGATTTATATAAATCACCATGCAATTTAGTTAAAGGATTAAAATATATAAAAAAATATGAATTAAAAATAAAAATAATAAAAAAATTAAAAATTTACAAATTTATTAAAATATTTGATACTGAAAATGATAATTATAGAGATAGTTTATTATCAAATCCTTCCTCATTTAAACATAATATTTATGTTGGTGGCTGGTGTTTCAGAGTTCAAGATTTAACTGAAAAATATCAGGATTATTTTATTGAAAAATATACATTGAAAGAAAAATATTATTTAAATAATAAATTTATTAATCTAATAAACAAAACAAAACGAAGCAATAAAATTGTTGTTGGTGTTCATATTAGGCGCGGTGATTATAAAGATTGGCAAAATGGAAAATATTATTTTAATGATACTGTATATGAAAAGTATATATATACGCTAAAAGAATTATTTAGTGAAATTAAGAATGAATGTATTTTTATAATATTTTCTAATGAAAATTTATTATTAGAGGAAAATGAATATATTTACAAATCAACAAATGAATGGTATATTGATCATTTATTAATGAGTAGATGTGATTATTTAATTGGTCCTCCAAGTACTTTTACATTGTGGGCAAGTTATATTGGTAAGGTTAAATATTTTCATATCGAAAACGATAGTATGAATATTAATTTAAATGATTTTAAATATTGTAAAGGATAATATTAATTAGGAGAATTATATGCCATTCTTTTCTATTATTATACCTGCATATAATGTAGAAAAATATATACATCGCACAATTAATTCAATAATAAATCAAAAATATCAAAATTTTGAAATAATTATTATTGATGATTGTTCTAATGATAATACTTTGAATATTATAATTGATTATGAAAAAAAATATTCAAATATTACAGTTATTAAACATTCAGAAAATCAAACTCAACATATTGCCCGTATGAATGGTGTAAATATCGCAAAAGGAGAATATATTTTATTTCTGGATGGAGATGATTATTTTATTAAAGATGCTTTTTCAATTCTATATAAAAAAATAAATAAGAACCCTGGATATGATTTTTATGAATTTGGATATATTTGTAAACCATCTCGGTATATAATATTTCCTTCCTTTTCGGGTAAAGACAGATTTTTAGCATATTTTGATAAATATAAAATTCCTGTACATACTATGTGGAATAAAGTATATGAAAGTAATATTTTAAAAAAAGCGTTTTTATCTATGAAAAAAGTAAGTATTAAAGAATGTGGAGAAGATCTTTATGAATCAATTGTAATTGCATATTTTTCAAAAAAAACAATGAATATTAATAAAATAATAATAAATTACTCAGTAGGAACTGGCGTTTCTACAACATATAAAGATTATGATACTACTATTAAATATTTAAATTCACAGAAAACAAGAAATAAACTTATAGAAATATTTTTAAGTAATAATAATCAAATTATTAATTTGGATAATTTATATTATAGATGTTTAGAAAGTGCAATTTCCTACTTTAATTCACAAAAAAATATTGAAGAAAAGAATAAATTATATTTATTGATATTGGATTATTTTGATAAAAAAACAGTGTTAGAGTATTTATCTAATATTGAAAATTCTATTTTAAAATCAAAAGATTATATTATTGGACATATATTATTACAACCATTAAGAAAATTAAAATTATTATTAAAATATATTTTATATATTATTTATAATTTATTAAATAGTAATTAGTAATTTTTTATTAACGATTATTGTTCATTTATTTAAACAATAAAAGGATTAAAATATGAAAAAAATGAATATTGGTATAATTGGTTGCGGATTTGTCGGCGGAACTTTAAAAAGATGGCTGGAAGAAAACAATGCTGATAATGTAAAAGTTCTGGTTTCTGATCCTCCCAAGGGGTTTAATGACGATATGTCAACAGCGGATATTATCTTTATCTGCATACATATACCCACAGAAGATACCGGTAAACAGGATTTTACTTTATTAAAAAATATAATCAGAACGCTTCCAAATAAACCGATTTTTATCAGAACTACAATTATACCGGGAACAACTGATAATTTATCAAAAGAATTCAAAAAAAATATATATTTTATGCCGGAATTTTTAACCGAACGCACCGCTTACAATGATTTTTGTTCTCAGCCGATGATTTTTACCGGTGAAGTTAATTTATTAAAAAATATATTTCCAAAAAAAGATTTTATTGAAATGACGTCTCTAGAGGCAGAAATAGCAAAATATGCACATAATGTTTTTGGCGCGTTAAAGGTAACATATTTTAATGGCATACATGATTTATCATTAAAATTTAACTGCAATTATGACAATATCCTGAAAGGAGTCTTGTTAAGCGGCTATATCAATGATACACATTCAAAGGTTCCGGGTCCGGATGGTAAATTTGGATATGGCGGAAAATGTTTTCCCAAGGATGTTGTCGCTTTTTCAGAATTCTTAAAAGGTAGCCTTCTTGGCGATTTGATTAAAACAGTAGAAGAACAAAATGAATATTACAGAAAGAAATAATACGGCAAAATTTGCGCCGATAGTACTTTTTACCTATAACCGCCCCGATCACACGCGTAAAACTCTTGAAGCGCTGGCGGCAAATGAGTACGCGAATGAATCCGAACTGTTTATATATTCAGATGGCCCTAAAAATCAAGATGCGATAGAAAAAGTTCAAGCAGTACGTTCATTAATTAAAAATATTCATGGATTTAAATCTGTTACAATTATTGAACGGGATAAAAACTGGGGATTAGCTGAATCAATTATTGACGGAGTTACAAATATCGTTAACAAATACGGAAAAATTATTGTACTTGAGGATGATATTATTACATCTCCGTATTTTTTAAAATATATGAATGACGGATTGGATATTTATGAAAATGAAGAAAGAGTAGTTTGCATTCACGCACATCAATATCCTATATCCCCGAATGGATTACCTGCTACCTTTTTTATAAAAGGAGCTGATTGTCAGGGATGGGCAACATGGAATTCAAGCTGGTCAATATTTGAAAAAGACGCAAATAAACTGTTAAAATATATATTGGATAATAATCTACAATACGAATTCGATATAAATGGTTCATATCCATATACTCAAATGTTAAAAAGACAAATTGATAATAAAGTAAATTCATGGGCTATAAGATGGTATGCTTCAGCGTTTATAAATAATAAATATACATTATACCCTAACAAGAGCATAATATATAATATCGGTTTTGATTATAGCGGTATTAATAGCGGAGGCATTGATAATTTTAACAATAAAAAATGGAATAATAAAAAACCTGTTATTATAAATAAAACAACTAATATAGAAAATAATAAGATAGTTATAAAAAGATGGTCAAATCATTTTAATAGAAATATTTTGACTCGATTAATAAAAGATACATTCTATAAAAAGAATCAATATGATCCTTTTATATCTTTAAAAAAACAATTTTTAAAAAAGTTATTAAAAAAATAAACAATGTCTGAAATACTAAAATTACCGACACATACGGATAATCGCGGAACTCTTACTGTTCTTGAGAAACTCCTGCCGTTTGGAATCAAACGAGTCTATTATATCTATAATTGTTCTGATTCAAAAAGGGGCGGTCACAGGCATAAAAAAACAATTCAGGCGCTTATCTGCGTAAAAGGTTCCTGTGTAATTGATTGCAATAACGGCGTAGAAAAGAAATCCGTAAATTTGGATAAACCTGATATTGCGTTAATATTAATGCCTGAAGATTATCATACAATGCATAGTTTTTCCAAAGACGCGGTCTTGTTGGTTATCGCTTCCGAGTATTATGACAAAGATGATTATATTGATAAAGATTATACTTGAGAATTAAGATGATTGATTATGAAAATTTATATAAAGTAAACAAACCTTTTATAAAAAAGTATAAAGGAAAGTTTAACTCGATTCTTAATAAAGGTTGGTTTATACTGGGGGAAGAAGTATCTGAATTTGAAAAAGAATTTGCCGAATATTGCGGGGCTAAATATTGTATAGGCGTCGCCAATGGTCTTGATGCTTTAGTCTTATCCATATTGGCATGTGATTTTCCGTTAAGATCGGAAATAATTGTTCCTTCAAATACATATATAGCAAGTATACTGGCAATAATTAATGCTGGTCATATACCGGTTCTTGTTGAACCGGATATACAAACATACAATATCGACGAAAAACTTATAGAAAAAAAAATAACAGAAAAAACAAAGGCAATAATGCCTGTTCATCTTTACGGACGGTTATGTAACATGGAATCTATTATAGAAATTGCTGATAAACATAATTTGAAAATTATAGAAGACGCGGCGCAGGCGCACGGAGCGGCATTAAGAGGGAAAAAAGCGGGCGCATGGGGTGATCTTACAGCGTTCAGTTTTTATCCGACAAAGAATCTAGGCTCACTTGGTGACGCGGGGGCGGTTACCACAAATAATGAACATTATGCGGAAAAAGTCCGGACTTTAAGAAATTATGGTTCTAAAAAAAAGTATTATAATGAATTACCAGGCTTTAATTCACGTCTTGATGAACTGCAAGCTGGTTTTTTACGGATAAAATTAAAATCATTAGATAAAATAAATTCACACAAAAACAAGTTGGCGGCAATTTATAACGAAGAATTACCCGAAGGCAAATTTATTAAACCATTGATAGACAAAGAATATTATCATGTATATCATATTTATAATATTCGACATAATGAAAGAGACCGGTTAAAGGCTTATCTTGAAAAAAATGGGATAAAATCGGATATTCACTATCCTATTGCGCCAAACAAACAACAAGCTATGTCAGGAATACTGCACGGGCAGGAAACTCCAATAGCCCAGGAGATTCATTCAACAACTTTAAGTCTTCCCTTGTCATTTTGTCATTCAGAATCAGAAATTCGATCTGTTTGTAGAATATTAAAATATTTTTAAATTATGTATAATTTACTACGAGAGTAATATGAAAGGAATAATTCTTGCGGGAGGAGCGGGAACCCGGCTTTACCCTTTAACAAAATCAATATCAAAACAGATACTTCCTCTTTATGATAAGCCAATGATTTATTATCCGCTTTCTGTGTTAATGCTTGCAGGGATTAGAGAAATATTAATTATTTCTACACCTCGGGACTTGCCTCTCTTTAAGGATTTATTTGGTTCAGGTGAATGGCTTGGAATGAAATTTTCATACACAGCGCAGGAAGTCCCACGCGGTCTTGCAGATGCGTTTATACTTGGTGAAAAATTTCTTAACGGAGATACCTGCGCTCTTATCCTTGGTGATAATGTTTTTTATGGAAGGTTATTCAGCGATACCCTTATAAGCAGTGTTGATAAGGTATCTGCTAACGGTGGAGCCGTTATCTTTGGTTATTATGTTAAAGAACCTGGCGCTTACGGAGTTGTTGAATTCGATGATAACGGTAATGCTGTTTCCATAGAAGAAAAACCAGTAATTCCAAAATCACATTACGCAATTCCGGGACTTTATTTTTACGATACACAGGTATGTGAAATCGCCAAAGCAGTAAAACCATCTGTGCGCGGAGAAATAGAAATTACTTCGGTAAATAACTACTATCTTGAGAAAAAAATATTATCAGTCGAAGTCCTGGGCAGAGGCATGGCATGGCTTGATACCGGAACCTATGACGGACTTTTGGAAGCGTCAAATTTTATTTCTACTATTCAAAAAAGACAGGGGTTATATATTTCTTGTATTGAAGAAATTGCCTATAATAACAAATGGATAACCCGTGATTCTCTGTTTAAGTTTGCGGATTCCTATAAAACAGAATACGGCGATTATCTGCGATTCATTGCCAAAGAACAAAAATGAGGGATTTAACCAATATTCTTGTAACCGGCGGTGCTGGCTTTATAGGCAGTAATTTCATCCGCTTCATGCTGGAAAGCAATAATGATTTCTCGGGACGTATCGTTAACCTTGACTCCCTTACCTATGCGGGTAATCTGTTAAATTTAGTAGATATAAATGAAAAATATAACGGAAAACGTTACTTTTTTGTAAAAGGGGATATTTGTAATAAAGTACTGATAGATGTAGTATTTAAAAAATACAATATTGATACTGTAGTACATTTTGCCGCTGAAAGTCATGTTGACAGGTCAATTACAGGACCAAGGACATTTATTGAAACAAACGTAATGGGAACATTTACCCTTCTTGAAACTGCAAAAGAATTTTGGCAAAAAAATGACGATTCCTTCGACGGTAGCAAACTATTTCATCATATAAGCACAGATGAAGTTTATGGTTCCCTTGGAGATACAGGTTGTTTTACCGAATCTACTCCCTATGATCCCAGATCGCCCTATTCCGCCAGCAAAGCCGCAAGCGACCATCTTGCTTTATCATATTACCATACTTACGGCATTCCTGTTACTCTTACAAATTGTTCAAACAATTATGGACCCTATCAGTTTCCGGTCATGACCGGCGTTACGCCATAAACTGCGAAAAAATAAAACGTGAACTGAATTGGAAACAGGAATTAAGTTTTAAAGAAGGGTTGGAAAAAACTGTGGATTGGTATCTTGCTAATTCAAAATGGGTAGAAAACATTATAAACGGCGAATATAAAAACTGGATTGAACAAAATTATAATAACAGAAATTAATAAATATTATGTATAATTTTATTACATTATTTGATAAAAATTATTTATCAAGGGGATTTGCCTTATATAACTCTCTATTAAAAAATTGTAATAATTTTTTTCTATATATACTTGCAATGGATTATGAAACTGAAGATTTTCTTAATAGAGAAAATTACAATAACATATCAGTTATTTCATTAAGTCAGATAGAAACTTTTTATCCTGAACTTATTGAGTTAAAAAAAATACGTTCCAAGGCTGAATATTGCTGGACACTAACGCCATACTCTATCCAATATGCTATAAAAAAAAATAATCTTGATTCCTGTACATATTTAGATTCCGATATATATTTTTTTAATGATCCAAAGATACTATTTGATGAAGCTGGTAATAATTCAATTATAATAACTGAACACAAATACACTCTGGGATGTGACCAAACAAAAACATGCGGCAAATATTGCGTTCAGTTTATTTTTTTTAGGAATGATAAACATGGCATGGAAGCATTGGAATGGTGGAGACAACGTTGCAGGGAATGGTGTTATTCTAAATTTGAAGATGGAAAATTTGGAGACCAAAAATATTTAGATGACTGGACTACAAGATTTACGGGTGTTTATGTACCGGCACATATTGGATGCGGACTGGCTCCCTGGAATATTCAACAATACAATATAAGTATTGAAAATGATAAATTATATTCTCAGGATAAAGTAACCAGAAAAAAAGAACTCCTTATTTTTTATCATTTCCATAATTTAATGAAATTATATGCGAATAAAAATAAAATTATTTGGTTTTTATCTCCAGGTAAACGATATGTTATTGATATTAATGTAAGAGAACTGATATATGCGAATTATGTTGAATTTCTTACTAAATTTGAAGAAACAAATTATGGATCATTATTTACTTTATTCTTTTTTTTAATAAAAGATATTATACGTAATCTATTAATATATAAAAGTTTTAAAAATAATAATGAGAAAATAAAATATTTTAGTGTTGCAAGGATAGGAAATAAAAAATGAAAACAGCCCTTATCTCAGGCGTTACCGGACAAGACGGTGCTTACTTGTCGGAATTCCTTCTTAAAAAAGGATATACGGTACACGGCATTAAACGACGTTCATCCAGTTTTAACACCGAACGTGTTGATCATCTGTACCAGGACCCACATGAGAAAAAAAAGAAGTTTTTTCTCCATTACGGCGACCTTACCGACACTTCCAACCTTGTGCGTATTATTCAGGAAGTAAAACCAGATGAAATATACAATCTTGGCGCTCAGAGCCATGTTCAGGTGTCCTTTGAAGTTCCGGAGTATACCGCCGATACGGACGGAATAGGGACATTAAGGCTGTTGGAAGCAATCAGGATTTTAGGCATGGAGAAAAAAGTCAGGCTGTATCAGGCTTCCACAAGCGAGTTATTCGGCAAAGTACGGGAAATTCCCCAGAAAGAGACGACTCCTTTTTACCCTCGAAGCCCCTATGCGGTAGCAAAATTGTACGCTTACTGGATAGTAGTAAATTACCGTGAGGCTTACGGCATGTATGCGTGTAACGGCATACTTTTTAACCATGAAAGTCCGATTCGCGGTGAAACTTTTGTTACGCGCAAAATAACACGCGCCGCCGCCCGTATAAAACTGGGATTACAGGATAAACTTTATATGGGTAATATTGACGCAAAGCGCGACTGGGGATACGCGGGCGATTATGTAGAGCTTATGTGGCTCATGCTCCAGCAGGAAGAGCCTGACGACTATATTATGGCGACAGGCGTTACGACTACCGTACGCGACTTTATTTCAATGGCCTTTTCGGAAGCCGGAATAACAATTAAATGGGAGGGCAAAGGCGTTAAGGAAAGGGGAATTGATAAGGATACGGGTAAGGTTCTTGTTGAGATAGACCCTCGTTATTTCCGTCCTGCGGAAGTAGAGATATTAATCGGAGACCCATCAAAAGCTTACGCAAAACTCAGATGGAAGCCTAAAGTTCAGCTTCCCGAATTAATAAAAATGATGATCGCTCATGACCTCAAGCTAGCTGAAAAAGAACAACATCTTAAAAACGGCGGTTATGAGATAAAAAATTATTATGAATAAAGACGATAAAATTTATGTAGCCGGACATAACGGGCTTGTGGGAAGCGCGATTATGCGAAAGCTCAACCATTGCGGTTATGACAACATAATAACCAGAACTCACAAAGAACTTGATCTGATGGATCAAGCCGCAGTCGAACGGTTTTTTTCCGAAAATAAACCCGGCTATGTTTTTTTAGCAGCGGCAAAAGTAGGCGGAATAGGGGCAAACTCCCATTACCCTGCTGACTTTATTTACATCAATACGATGATTGGTTTTAATGTGATACATTCCGCTTTTAAGTACGGGGTTAAAAAACTGCTTAACCTCGGCTCGTCATGTATTTATCCCAAAATGGCACCCCAACCGTTAAAAGAAGAATATTTGTTATCCGGTTCCCTTGAACCGACCAACGATGCCTATGCCGTGGCGAAAATTGCGGTCATAAAACTTTGTAATTCGTATAATATGCAATACGGAACCAATTTTATTTCCGTTATGCCGACTAACCTTTACGGACCGGGAGATACTTACGATACCGAGAACGGCCATGTGCTTCCCGCTATGATAAAAAAATTCCACAAGGCAAAAATAAGCGGAACAGATAAAGTAACGCTCTGGGGTGACGGCTCGCCATACAGGGAATTTCTTTTTAGCGCTGATTTAGCCGACGCTTTGCTTTTTCTTATGGATTCCCAAAACGCTTCTGAAATCGGAGAGTTAATCAATATAGGCGTTGGCGCCGATCTGACCATAAAGGAATTGGCTGAATTGATAAAACAAATTGTATATGCCGATAAGCCTAACAAGTCTTGCATTATAGAATGGGATACTTCCAAACCAAACGGAACTCCGCGTAAACTTCTTAATGTTGACAAGTTATCCTCTCTGGGCTGGAAAGCGAAAACAAGTTTGAAAGACGGAATTACCGCCGCATATCAGGATTTTTTAAAAGACAATTAGGCATAATGAATTTGTCTGTTATAACCGTCAATAAAGACAACGCTGCGGGGCTAAAAAAAACCTGTTTAAGCGTTGTTAGTCAAACATACAAAGATTTTGAATGGATAATCATAGACGGCGGGTCTAAAGACGACAGCGTAAGTATTATAAAGCAATATTCAGACAAAGTAACCTATTGGACATCGGAACCGGATTCCGGAATTTATAATGCGATGAACAAAGGCATAAAACAGGCGGCGGGGAATTATTTGCTTTTTTTAAACAGCGGGGATTTTATATTGTATTCCTGGACATTGGAAGAAGCGTTTAATGAAATTAAAGAATGTAAACAGGCGGATGTTTACTATAGCGATGCCGTAGAAGATACTTATAAGGTAATAATCTATCCAAAAAATATTAATTTAAGATTTTTTATTCACTATATGATAAACCATCAGAATGTTCTTATCCGCCGTGAATTGTTTGAACGCCAATTATATAATGAAAAATATAAGATTACGGCGGATTGGTTTTTTTTTATTTCAGAATTACATCAGCATAATATTTCATTTTTTCACATAAAAACAAATATAACCGTATTTGATACAAACGGGGTCAGCCGTATTTATGAAAAAAAAAGACTTCTTGAAAGAAAAACAGCTTTGAAAGAACTGAATATATCCTTAAAACCTATTGATAGATTATTTACTTTAGCAATAAAAATTCGTAAATTAATTAAATATTTATTGCCTTACGGCTTTTACAGGTTGTATTATGATAAAATGCATCTTTACAATAACGAGAGCAATAAATAATGTTAACAATCGGAATAACAACATACAACAGGAAAAAAACACTGGAATTAATGGCTTCCTCTCTGTATGAGTCCGATATTTCAATCCCGCATAACATCAGGATCTATGATGATTGCAGCGCCGAATACGGTATTGAGGAGTTGAAAAACTTTTTTCCGACAGCGGCGAGTATAAAAATCAATAATATTAATTTAAAGGCCGATAAAAATACCTGGCAGATGTATCTTGACTTTCTATCGACTTCGGATGAATTGTTTTTTAACGCCGATTCCGATCTTATTTTCGGCAAAGATTGGTTGAAGACAGCCCTCAATTTATTTGCCAGGACGAAAGGAGTTCTATCTGTCTTTAACGCGAATTCGCATGAATCGTATCAAAAAATAGACGAGGATCTGTGCCTGAAGAAATCGGTTGGCGCAGCGGGGACATTGTTCCATCGGGACAGATTGTCGGAATTTATGTCTAATATCAGGTCAATTGATACGGTAAAAGCCGTTGATTGGCAGTTTTCAAAATATTTTAACAGTATTGGGCTGCCGATTTTCTGTGTTAATAAAAGTTTAGTACAGCATATAGGATATGGGGGACAAAACACAAAATACTATTATGATTTTGGGAGAAATTATAAAATTGAAACGTTAAATCAGGGACAAATAATTAATGACATCTTTGAAAAATTTGTTGATGACATACGAAAATCGGAGAATGACAATTTTTTATATCACTTACGGCGGTGTGTGGTAATAGTAATAAAAAAATTGTTGCCCGAGAAAACATTTGATAAATTAAGAACAAAAATCAAGATCGGATGGTATAAATGATAATAAGATCCAAAGCCCCGCTTCGTCTCGGTCTTGCGGGCGGCGGAACCGATATAGCCGATTACTACAACCGCTATGGCGGTTATGTGCTAAACGCTACGGTTGATATGTACGCCTACTGTACAATCGAACCCAATGACTCGGGAGACTCAGGCAGAGTTGAATTTATCGCCGCCGATTTGGGCAAAAAGGAAGAATATGCCGCCGCCGAGAAACTTCCGGTTTCTCCCGCCTTGCCCCTTCATTGCGGCATTTACAACAGAATCATATCCGATTTTGTAAAGAGGCCGCTTTCTTTCAAAATGACCACTTACTCTGACGCTCCCGCCGGTTCCGGCCTTGGTTCTTCTTCCACAATGGTAGTGGCGATAATCAAGGCTTTTGAGGAATGGCTTAATCTGCCCTTGGGCGAATATGACATTGCCGCGCTTGCCTGTAAGATTGAACGTGAGGACATTGGGCTTGTCGGCGGCAAACAGGACCAGTACGCGGCGACATTCGGCGGTTTTAATTTTATGGAGTTTTATGAAAATGAACGCGTAATTGTAAATCCGCTTCGCCTGAAACGCTGGATCAGAAACGAAATTGAAGCGTCGCTGATTTTATACTATACCGGAGTTTCAAGGGAAAGCGCGAATATTATTAATGAGCAAATTAAGCATACGCAAAAAGGCGACGCTAAAAACATTGAAAGCATGCATGAAATGAAAAGGCAGTCGGTATTTATGAAAGAAGCCCTGTTGAAAGGGGATTTCAAAGGTTTCTCTGACTGTCTCCTGAACGGCTGGCTTGCGAAAAAAAATGCCGCCGCCTCGATTACCAATTCATTTCTGGACGAAATGTATCAATACGCGCTTGACAACGGCGCGGAATCTGCTAAAATATCAGGCGCGGGCGGCGGCGGCTTTATGATGATATACTGTAACCCCTGCAAAAGAATCGCGTTAATCCGGGCATTAAAAGAAAAACAGGGAATGGTTTTAACGCCTTCATTCACAGAAACAGGAACTCAAGCATGGACTATATACAACAACTAATTCAGCGGTATCCGGCACTGGAATCCGTCAAAAGTGAAATAAGCGCGGCATTTGACATTATCGCCAATTCATACGCAAATGGCGGGAAGCTCCTGATAGCGGGTAACGGCGGAAGCGCTTCCGATGCCGAACACATCGCGGGCGAATTGATGAAAACTTTTGAGAAGAAAAGAAGTTTGCCCGATTCTTTTATTTTTGACATTAAAAAAGTTAATGTTGAAATTGCCGATTACCTTATTCCCCGTATGCAGCCCGGCCTTCCGACAATCGCGCTTTCGGGACACGCTTCGCTGAACACGGCGTGTATCAACGATATTGACGGGAATATCACCTTTGCCCAGCAGGTTTACGGTTACGGAAAAGAAACTGACGTGTTACTCGCGATATCAACTTCCGGAAATTCAAGAAATATTATGTACGCTGCGGCTGTCGCAAAGGCGAAAAAGCTGAAAATTATCGCCCTTACGGGCGGATCGGGCGGCGCGTTGAAAAACTTCGCCGATGTGAGCATCATTGTACCGGAAACGGAAACGTTTAAAATACAGGAACTGCATCTGCCCGTATATCATTGCCTGTGCCAGATGCTGGAGAATCATTTCTTTTAATGCAGGTTGTAATAATGGCGGGCGGCAAAGGGACCCGCGTCTCATCAATCGCAAGTGACATTCCCAAACCGATGATCCCAATCTGCGGCAAGCCGATACTTGAACATCAGATTGAGCGCCTGAGAGAAAACAAGCTGAGGGAAATTATACTTGTCATCGGACACCTTGGCGGACATATTAAGGATTATTTTGATGACGGCGGACGTTTTGGGTGCGATATTTCTTACTATACAGAAACAGAACCGCTTGGAACCGCAGGGGCCTTATATAAATTAAAAAATCTTTCAGACGATTTTATTCTGTTAAACGGCGATATTATCTTTGATATTGATTTTTCAAGGATGATAGATTTTCACCGTAATAAAAAGGCCCATGTCACGCTTGCGGTACATCCCAACAGCCATCCCTTTGACAGCGCGGTCATCTTCAGTAACAACGATAATCAGGTAACGCGCTGGCTTAACAAGGAAGACGAGCGAACATATTACAAAAATCAGGTGAACGCCGGAATTCATATCCTGTCCGCCGAATTTCTGAAAAACTGTCCCCAGACAAAAGAAAAAGTCGATCTTGACCGCGATATTCTAAAACCTTCGATTTCTGAAGGTAAAATTTTCGCTTATTCAACTCCCGAATACATAAAGGACATGGGTACGCCTGAGCGTTACGCGCAAGTTACGTCTGATATTGAAAAGGGAATAGTCAGGCAAAAGAATCTGTCGGTAAGGCAAAAATGCGTTTTTCTGGACAGGGACGGCACTATTAATAAATTTAATGACTTTATCACGAAACCGGAAGATTTTGAACTTGTCGATGGCGCGGCGGATGCGATAAAAAAAATAAACAGTCTTGGATACCTTGCCATTGCTATCACAAACCAGCCTGTAATAGCCCGCGGAGAAGCTGATTTTGAAACGCTTGATTTGATTCACATGAAAATGGAGACCGATTTAGGCAAACACGGAGCGTATATTGACGACCTTTTTTACTGTCCCCATCACCCTGACAAAGGATTTCCGGGCGAGCGTCCCGAATACAAGATTGACTGCGACTGCCGCAAACCGAAACCCGGCATGATTTTTAAAGCCGCCGCAAAGTATAACATTGATCTTTCGAAGTCATATATGGCAGGTGATGATATGCGGGATGTTAACGCGGGAATTAACGCCGGTTGCAGGCCTGTTTTCCTGACCGGAGTGAATGATGAAGAAAAAAAGAACCTTAGCGGCAATATGGTTCAGGTTTTCAAAAGTTTAAAAGAATTTACCGACGCTTTGGCGGCGCAATGACCATCTGTATTGACTGCCGGATGATAGACGCAAGCGGAATAGGGGTATATCTTCGGGGTTGTCTGCCCTGGTTCCTGCAATCAAAAAATGATTTTCTATTGATTGGGAATTCCGGACTGCTGCATGATTTTACATCTAACGAAAATATAAAAATAATTGAATGTAATATAAACCCTTTTTCTTTACGGGAACTTCTTTTCTTTCCCATCAAAACAACACGGCAAATCAATCAAGCTGACCTTTATTTTTCGCCCTTTTTCAATATTCCCAAGTCAATAAAAATTCCGGTCTTCACCACAATTCACGATATAATTTTTTTTGATATGCCTAATCTTGTCTCTAAACCGGGACTTTTGATGCGGATATATTTCTATAAAAGGGCTGCACGTCTTTCAAAAGCGATATTTACGGTTTCCGAATTTTCAAAATCAAGAATTAAACATTTTCTTGGCGATTCGTTAAATGTAATAAACGCATCAAACGCGGTTAATGCGCCTTTTCAGACAGCTTTAAAAAACTTGCCTGAAAAGAAGAAAAATATCCTGTTTATCGGAAATATCAAAAAACATAAAGGGCTTAATATACTGCTTGACGCTTTTTTACAATGCAAAGAAGAAGGACTTGATTATGAGCTTGTTATCGTTGGTTCGAGAAATAACTTCCGATCCGGAGATAAAAAAACTTCAAGGCGTCTTGACAGTCCGGAAAGACAAGGAATTAATTTTTCAGGTTATATAAGCGATGCCGAAAAATGGAAACTCCTTGCGGAAAGCGCTCTTTTGGTACAGCCTTCCCTGTATGAAGGATTCGGTTACCCTCCTCTTGAAGCCATGCTTTCGGGAACTCAAGCGCTTATTTCGGATATAAGCGTCTTTAAGGAAGTATATTCGGATTTTCCCGTTCGGTTCTTCAAAGCGGGAGACCGACGCGACCTGCATGATAAACTATCGGAAATTCTATCAGGTAAAAATCCGCAGACTATATATCTTAACGATACGCTGATAAAAAAGTATACTTTTGAAAAGACCGCTTCGGTTATTTTAAAGGAATTGGAATCCAACAGGAATACGCCATGATTAACGATTGTCTGATAATGGCCGGAGGTTCCGGCACCCGGCTTTGGCCGGCGAGCAGTTCAAGAAAACCGAAACAGTTCCTGGCGGCGGCAAAAGACGGAGCGGAGAATTTTTTTTCATTAAGCCTTGAGCGGGCATTACGGGTTGTTTCGGAAAACGACGGCAGGGTGATCGTCATTACGGGAAAAACCCAACTGCCCTTTGCTGTTGCTGCCTGTTCCGGATTGAGCGCCGACGAGAAAAAACGCCTTGTGTTGATTCCCGAACCTGATGCGAGAAACACCGCGCCGGCAATTGCCTGCGCTGTCGCGTATGCCGGGAAAACAGGCGGCCGGAACCGTACCATGCTGGCGCTTACCAGCGATCACATTATCAAACCGATTGATGTTTTTTTAAAAGACGTAAAATCAGCCGCGCAGTACGCGGAGCAGAACAAGCTTGTTGTCTTTGGTATTATCCCCTCAGGGCCGGAAACAGGTTACGGTTATATTGAAACTGAGTCGGTAATTTCCGGGGAAATTTATGCCGTGGCATCATTCCATGAAAAGCCCAACAGGGAGACAGCGGAACTTTTTCTCGCTTCAAAAAAGTATTTTTGGAATTCGGGGATGTTCGCCTTTCGCTGTGATTTTTTGGCGGAGGAATACCGCCGTCTGGCGGAGGATGTATACGGTTCTTTTGAAAGACTTAAAGCCCCCGATAAAAAATCATACACAAAAACGAAAGGCCTGTGCGTGTTGGACGCGTGGGCAGGATTAAAGAAAGCTTACAAACAGGTAAAGAGCATTTCTTTTGATTATGCCATTGCTGAGAAATGCGTTCAGACTGTTATGATCCGCGCGGGGTTCGACTGGATTGATATAGGCAGTTGGGATGATTATGCCCGCCTTCTTTCAGTCGGTTCTTCTGTTAGCGGATGCAATACCGGCGCGGATGTATATACCGCGGGGTCAGACTCCTGTTTTGTCGATTCCGACATTCCCGTCGCCCTTGCCGGTGTTGAAGACCTTATTGTGGTAATCCGTTCGGGCAAGGACGGTTCTCCGCCCGCGGCGCTGGTTACACGAAAAAGCAAAACCCAGCTTGTGCGTGATGTTGTCGAAAAAATAAAACAGTCAGACAGAAAGGATATTTTATAAAGGAACGGAAATGAAAGTAGCCATCGTTCACTACTGGCTTGTCAATATGCGCGGCGGGGAAAAAATGTTGGAAGCCCTGCTTGAAATGTTTCCGCAAGCCGACATATATACGCATATATATAATCCCCAAGCTGTTTCTTCTTTAATAAAGAGCAAGCGTGTTTATCCCTCCCGCATAAACCGACTGCCTTTCGCGAAAAAACTCTACCAGCTTTACATGCCCCTCATGCCCGACGCGCTTATGGATTTTAATTTACAGCGGTATGACCTTGTAATTTCCAGCGAAGCGGGTCCGGCAAAGGGCGTGGTTGCCAATCCCAACGCCTACCATCTCTGTTATTGCCACAGCCCCATGCGCTACCTTTGGGATATGTACCACGAGTATTTCAGGGGAACCAATCCCCTGATGCGTTTTTTTATGAAGCGTCTGATCCCTTCCCTCAGACTATGGGATATAACTTCCGCCAATCTGGTGGATCGTTTTGTTACCAATTCGAATTATGTGGCAAAAAGAATACGCAGAATTTATAACCGCGAAGCGGAAGTTGTGTATGGTCCGGCTCCCATTGAGCAATACCTCACTGTCGAAAGGAAACCCTCAGATTATTATCTGTTTTTCGGCCAGCTTACCGGTTATAAACGCGTTGATATCGCCATTGAAGCCTGCGTAAAATCAGGGCGGAAGCTGGTAGTAGCGGGGGCGGGCGCGAAAAAAAAAGATATAAACAGGTATAAAAAAACCGGCCTTGTCACATTCAAGGGCAGGGTTTCCGATGATGAGGCGGCAGCCCTGTTCGCCGGTGCGCGCGCCCTGCTGTATCCCGGCATTGAAGATTTGGGGCTTGTGCCCATAGAAGCCAACGCCGCGGGCTGTCCCGTAATCGCCTTTAGAGAGGGGGGAGCGGCGGATACGGTGAAAGAAAACATTACCGGCCTTTTTTTTGACGAACAGACGCCGGAATCCCTAATCGCGGCAATGGAGCGTTTTGAGCGGGATGAAGTAACATTCAGCCGGCGGAAGGTGTTTAATGAGCATGTACAACAGTTTTCCAAAGCTGCTTTTATTGATCGGATGCGCAAAGTCCTTGAAGAAAGAAAGCGTATATAATATAATGGACCGCAAGTATGACTCTTCCCGAATTTGACGTATGGTATAGAGAGCGGTTTCGCCGTACCAGTTCCGCCCTTACAGCCACTGCCTTTGTTTTCTCGGATATGTTTGCGATCATGCTTTCCGTTGGATGGGGTTTCTTCTGGGTCAGAATATATTATATGCTGTTCTTCGATTATAGCGGTATCAATGCTAAATCCTTTGTAACCTATTGGCCTTATGTGCCGGTCTTTGTGATTATCTTCCAAATACTGAATCTGTATCCGGGATTATCCCTTGCCCCCGCCGAAGAATTGAGGCGTTTCAGTACCGGTTCATTTATGGCGCATGGCGGCATTATTATGTCCCGGTATATTGAAAAGCATGAATGGGATTCCATAACAGCCGCCCTTATTATCAGTTTTATTTTTTCCACTGTCATTTTGCTCACGGCGAGAAGTATTACCCACTGGCTGCTTCATGTAACACGGCTTAGAGGCGTCCCGGCGGTAATTTACGGATCGGGCAGTACCGGAAAGATGGTTGTGGATTCTCTTTTGAGAAATATCAGAACCGGCTATGTACCGGTGCTTATACTTGATAACGAAAACGGGGGCGGCGGCGCACCGGTAGGTGCGGATGATTACAGAGAAGTCCCTATAATCCATGATACATCCATAGGGCCTGAAATTGTTAAACGCTATAATATCAAGATGGCAATGGTAGCCATGCCCGATCTTGACAACAAGAGCCTGAAGCACATTATGAATACCTCGGTGTCCGCTTTCAGGTATAGCGCGTATATCCCCGATTTTGTCAACGCCACGAATATATGGATGTCTGTCCGTGATTTTGGCGGCATACTGGGTCTGGCAACCAGTAACAAGCTTAAGATGGCCTGGAACTTATGGATCAAGCGTTTTATGGATCTTGTGATTGTTATTTTTGGCGGGATATTGATATCGCCGTTTCTGCTGATCATAGCTCTTTTGATCAAGATTAGCTCGCCGGGATCGGTTCTGTACGGGCACAAACGGCTTGGAATGAACGGAAAACATTTTACCGCTTATAAATTCCGTTCAATGGTAATGGACGCACAGGAGCGGCTTCAAAAACTTCTTGAATCGGATCCTGAAATCAAGAAGGAATGGGAAAAAAACCACAAGCTTCAGAATGACCCCAGAGTGACCGCTATCGGCAGATTCCTGCGGCGGACAAGCTTTGATGAATTTCCTCAGCTTATTAATATTTTGAAAGGAGAAATGAGCCTTGTGGGTCCGCGTCCGATTGTAGACGAGGAAGTAAGCCGGTACGGAGAAGATTTTAACAGGATATTTTCGGTAAAACCCGGAATGACGGGAATGTGGCAGGTATCAGGCAGGTCACAAACGGATTATGCCGACAGGATCTTATATGATACTTATTATCTGCAAAGCTGGTCCGTCTGGCTTGATATGTGGATTCTTTTTATGACTTTCGGAACGGTTATACGCGGCAGAGGCGCTTATTAAATGCGTTTCCTGAGTATTGTTTTTATTTTTTTATTGTGTCTGTTACAACTTGAGGCTCAAACCGCACCCCTACCGGAAAAGCGTTCTATTAACGGGATTTTTCCGGGGATTGCGTCCGCTGTCCGCCAGGCGGTATTCTCAAACGAGGGCTATTCCAAATCCGCTGAAAACGTTTCCCGTTCTTCGCTTATTGGCGGCGCTTCGGGAAGCGGCATTGACCCTCAATTACTCGACAGCGTCTTTGCGAAGAAACCCGGTTTTTTGGTTGAGTCGATAAAGGTTATCCCGGACGCGGAAGGCCAGTATTCGCTGTTGGACGTTTACAATGCCCTTGGAAACACCAGGGGCTTAAAAGGGCGGCTTTACGAATCAGCCACCCGCAATGAAAAAGTTCCCCTTTTTGAAGATGTCACGCGCATTGTAAGCCCAAGTAGAAATACCCCTGTCGCGGATCCTCCCCCGGCTTCAAGAATCCCTCCGTCTGAAACAATCTATATGCGGCTTAAGGACGCGAATTTCGGGAATACTTATTATCGGGGGGATATCGCGCTTTTCCAGCGCGGCATGCGCTACAGTTTGACCAACAACAAAAACATCAGTTATTTATTTATCACCGTCATGAAGGAAGAAAATTTTTCGGTACAGTTGTACTTCGAGGTGATTTCGGAAGGCATTTTAATTTACAGCCTTGCGGGCGCGGACGTTTCCAGTTTTGTGTCTTCAAGGATAGATATGCCTTCGGCGATCAGCAAACGGCTTGCGGTGTTAATGTCATGGGCTGCCGAAGGGATTGCCGCAAGAGGCGGTTCGCTCCCTTATTATTAACTTAGCGGCTGATGGGAGTCGAACCCACGTCTCCAGCTTGGAAGGCTGGGGTAATAGCCGTTATACGACAGCCGCATATCTAATTAAAATTCAGAATAGCAAAAACAACCATCCTTGTCAAGAGCCCTGTTCCCTGTTCCCCATCTTGCCCATAAATCCCCTTTTTTGTATAATTACTTGTTTGGAAATTTAGGTTTCCGGGCAATTACTTTCAAGGAGTTTGATTATGTCTTATACAATGAGAGTGCTGGATCAGGCAATTAAGAGAAACCCCGGCGAGCCGGAATTCCATCAGGCAATGACGGAGATTTTGACCACGCTTAAGCCCTATGTTGACGCGCGGCCGGAATATGAGAAGGCGGGGATTCTTGAGCGTCTTGTTGAGCCGGAACGCGCGGTTCTGTTCAGAGTCCCCTGGGTTGACGACGCGGGAAAGGTGCAGGTTAACAAGGGTTTTCGGGTCCAGTTCAACAGCGCTATAGGCCCGTACAAGGGCGGTCTGCGTTTTCATCCCAGCGTCTCCCTCAGCATCATCAAATTCCTCGGTTTTGAGCAGATTTTCAAAAATTCATTGACAAGCCTGCCTATAGGCGGCGGCAAGGGCGGCTCGGATTTTGACCCCAAGGGCAAATCGGATCGCGAGGTTATGGCTTTCTGCCAGAGCTTTATGACGGAACTGTTCCGCCATATCGGGGAAAATACCGACGTGCCGGCGGGGGATATTGGCGTCGGCGGACGCGAGATCGGATACATGTACGGCCAGTACAAGCGTTTGACAAACCGCTCGGAAGGGGTGCTGACCGGCAAGGGGCTGACTTACGGCGGCTCGCTCGCCCGCACGGAGGCGACCGGCTACGGCCTTGTCTACCTTGTGGATGAGATGGTCCGCAAACACGGAAAATCGCTGGAAGGCAAAACCGTTCTGGTATCCGGATCGGGCAATGTCGCCATATACGCTACACAGAAAGCGCAGGCCCTGGGCGCTAAAGTGGTTGCCTTGTCCGATTCAAACGGGTTCATCCACGACCCCGAAGGCGTCGATCTTGACGCGGTTAAGGAAATTAAGGAAATAAAACGCGGCAGGATTTCGGAGTACAAGAACTACCGCCCCAAAGCGGTTTATACCGAAGGCACTGGCATATGGAACATCAAGTGCGACGTTGCCCTGCCCTGCGCGACACAGAACGAGCTGAATGAACAGGACGCGAAAACGCTGGTTAAAAACGGATGCTTCGCCGTAGCCGAAGGCGCGAATATGCCCAGCACCCTGGAAGCCACCGAGGTGTTTTTGCAGAACAAGGTGCTGTTTGCCCCCGGCAAAGCGGCTAACGCGGGAGGCGTAGCGACATCGGCGCTGGAGATGTGCCAGAACTCCATGAGGCTTTCGTGGTCATTTGACGAGGTGGATCAAAAGCTCAAGAGCATCATGGTGAATATCTACAACAACATTGCCGCCGCCGCGAAAGAAGCGGGATTCGAGGATAATTTTGTCGTTGGGGCGAATATCGCGGGTTTCAAAAAAGTCGCGGAAGCCATGAGGCAGCAGGGGACGGTCTAACATGAGTGATAAAATTGTTTTAGCATATTCTGGCGGACTGGACACGACGGTCATCCTGCCCTGGCTAAAAGAAAATTACAAAGGCTGCGAGGTTATCGCCTGTTGTGTCGATGTGGGCCAATGCAATGATTACGATCTGATCGAGAAGAAAGCGGCCAAAATCGGCGTTGGCAAGGTTGTTATTATAAACGCCAGGGATGAGTTTATAACCGATTTTATCTATCCTATGGTAAAAGCGAACGCCGTTTATGAGGGTAAATACCTTCTGGGAACATCCGCCGCCAGGCCCCTGATCGCGAAGAGGCTGGTCGATCTCGCCCTTGCCGAAGGGGCGAACACCATTTCCCACGGGGCTACGGGCAAGGGCAATGATCAGATACGTTTCGAGCTGACCATAAAGGCCTTCGCGCCCTGGATGAAGATCATCGCGCCCTGGCGCTTGTGGGACATCAGATCCCGCGAAGAGGAAATAAAGTATTTGCAGGATCGGGGGATTGAAGTCCCCATGAAGACCGAGCAGAGCTACAGCCGCGATGACAACGTATGGCATTTAAGCCACGAGGGGCTTGAGCTTGAAGACCCCGCCCGGGAGCCGGACTACAAGAAATTATTACAACTAACAGTCAGGCCGGAAGACGCGCCCGATACTCCGGAATATGTGGAGCTTGGTTTTGAGAAAGGTGTCCCCGTCAGCCTGAACGGAAAAAAACTTGCGCCTCTTGAGCTGCTGGAGTCATTAAATAAAATCGGCGGCAGAAACGGCGTCGGTATAATTGATATTGTCGAGAACAGGGTGGTCGGCATGAAGTCACGCGGCGTGTACGAAACGCCGGGCGGAACCATCGTATACGCGGCGCACAGGGAACTGGAAAATTTGTGCCTTGACCGCCAGACAACCTCGTTCAAGGCGATGGTCGGGCAGAAGCTCGCCGAACTGATCTATTCAGGTGAATGGTATTCGCCGTTACGGGAAGCGCTGTCGGCTTTTGTGGACAAAACCCAGGAGACCGTCACGGGCACCGTCAAGCTGAAATTGTACAAGGGGAACATCATGCCGGCGGGCAGTAAGTCGCCGTATTCGCTGTTTAACCAGGAACTGTCCAGCTTCACGACCGGAAGCCTCTACGACCACAGGGACGCCGACGGCTTCATTAAGCTGTTGGGGCTTCCGATGACTGTCCGCGCTTTAATGAAAAAGGCTAATGAGGAAAAGCGTTGAGCGAAAAATTATGGGGAGGGCGCTTTTCCGGCAAGACTGACGAACAGGCCGGCAGTTTCCATTCTTCCATCGCGTTTGACTCAAGGCTATACAGGCAGGATATACAGGGCAGTATCGCCCATGCGCAAATGCTGGGAAAGCAGGGTATCATCCCCAAACAGGATTCACAAGCGATAGTTAAATCGCTAGAGACGATATTAGCTGACATTGAAAGCGGCGCCCTGAAAATAGACATGAACGCCGAGGATATACATTCCTTTGTCGAGTCCGAGCTTGTGTCGCGCATCGGGGAGCCGGGAAGGCGTCTGCATACGGGCAGGAGCAGAAACGACCAGGTCGCCCTTGGAATGCGGATGTATGTAAAAGAAGAAATCGACGCTACAACAGGACTGCTTGACCAGCTTATTTCCGTGCTACTCAATGGGGCAAAAAAACACACTGCTTCGATAATGCCCGGATACACCCATCTGCAAAAAGCGCAGCCTGTAACACTGGCGCATCATCTTCTGGCGTACTGCCAAATGTTCAATAGGGATTGCGAAAGGCTGAAGGACTGCAGAGAAAGAACCGACGAAATGCCCCTCGGTTCCGGGGCGCTCGCCTCCACCAGCTATCCGCTTGACAGGGAATTTGTCAGGGAAAAACTCGGCTTCGCGAGGATAACCGCGAACAGCATGGACGCGGTATCCGACAGGGATTTCTGCGCGGAGTTTGTGTTCTGCCTGTCCCTTATTATGACGCACCTGAGCCGCTTCTGCGAGGAGCTTGTGCTGTGGTCAACGGACAATTTTGGTTTCGTAGAAATGTCAGACGCTTACGCGACAGGCTCCTCAATCATGCCGCAAAAGAAAAATCCCGACATGGCGGAATTAATTCGCGGCAAGACAGGACGTGTTTACGGCAGTCTGACAACGCTCCTTACCGTGATGAAGGGCCTTCCGCTGTCGTATAACAAGGACATGCAGGAAGACAAGGAAGCGGTCTTCGATGCCGTTGACACGGTTAAAGCCTGTCTGTCGGTTTTTTGCGGGATGTTTGAGACAATTACGTTTAACACGGAAAATATGTACAAAAGTGCGCTCGGCGGCTACACAAACGCTACGGACGCGGCTGACTGGCTGGTCAAAAAAGGCATCCCATTCAGGGAAGCACACGAAATAACCGGCAGGCTTGTGTTATACGCCATTAACAAAAAGGCGCGGCTTGAAGAGTTAACATTGGACGAATTAAAATCCGTGTCACCCGTTTTTGACGAGACGCTTTACAGGGCGATTTCCGTTGAAGCCTGCGTCAACGCGAAGGATCTGCCAGGAGGTCCGGCGGAAAAAGCCGTGCTGAAAGCGATAGAAAGCCGGAAAAACTAAGATAATGGGAGTTATTGGCTGAAAAATTATGATTGAACAAGAACTGTTAAATATTATTGATGGCGGCGAATCAAGCACAGTGCAGTTCAAGGAACGTCTGCCACATTCAGACAACCTGGCCCATGAGATGATTGCCTTTTCAAACTCCCATGGCGGGAAAATCATTATTGGTATAAATGATAAAACAGGCGAATTGAACGGGCTTTCTTTCAGTGAAATACAGGAAATTAACCGGCAAATTGTAAATATCGCATCACAAAAAGTATATCCGCCGGTTTATCTAGTAACCGAAACCGTTTCTGTAAAGGGTAATCAATTAGTTGTTGTAAGCATAGAGGAAGGTTTATCAAAACCTTATAAGGATGCAAATGGAACTATTTATTTAAAAAATGGCTCTGACAAAAGAAAGGTTACATCCAATGATGAAATCGCCAGGTTATTGGGAAGCAGGAATTTATTTGCCGATGAGACAGAAATTTACGATTCAAGCGTGAAGGATCTGGATGTTTGGCTTTTTTCAGAATATTTCAAAAAAGAATTTGAAATGAGTTTTGAAGAAAAGGGACTTGTTCTTGAAGAAGCGTTGAAAGCAAAAAAAGTAATGCGAAATAATCATTTGACGCTGGCCGGGCTTTTATTTTTTGGAAAGGAACCTCAGTCCTTTCGACCGGCTTTTACCGTTAAAGCCGTTATGTACGCGGGGAATGACATCGGAGGCGATAATTACCGCAGTAAGCCGGAAGATTTAACCGGAACAATACCTGAGCTTTTTAAGCAGGGAATGTTGTATTTAAAGAGCTGCATAAAATACTTGCAGGACGGGCAAGGGTTTAATTCTCATGGAAAACCTGAAATTTCACTTGTTTCCCTTGAGGAAATTTTACAAAACGCGCTTATTCACCGGGATTATTTTAAAAACGCGCCCGTGCGCCTGCTTATTTTCGATAATCGAATTGAAATAATCAGCCCCGGTAAACTGCCCAACAGCCTTACTGTTGAAGAGATAAAATACGGTAACCCTGTTATCAGGAACAATCAAATCGCGTTATTCGCAAGCAAGACTCTTCCTTACAGCGGATTAGGATCCGGAATGCGCCGCGCGTTAGCCAACCAGCCAAATTTGGAACTGGAAAATGATGTTGAAGGCGAACAATTTATTGTACGCTTTCCGCGAAAGGGTTAACCAATTATCTCACTTATTCATTAGGTATTGACAATCTACTAATGGATTGTTTATTATCTTTCAGGTAGGCATTTTTTTGCTTTTTGAAGATTTTCTCAAATTCCAGGGAAAATCCCTGATTTTGAACGATCTTCAAGCCTCTGCGAGCCTGTTTCGGCGGCGGCGGGGGTTATTCTTGTGTGTTTGGTAGAGCCCAAAATGCACGGTTATAAATCCGGATATTTGTCCGGAGGTTTTGTCATGTGGTTATTTACTTTTCCATAATCGGGGATAATTTTTGAAAGTAGTATTATTAGCCGGCGGACTTGGCACCCGTCTTTCCGAAGAAACAGACTTACTCCCCAAACCAATGGTGGAAATCGGCGGACACCCAATTCTTTGGCATATTATGAAAATATATTCATATTGGGGATTTAATGAATTTGTGATTCTTACCGGTTACAAATCACATATCATCAAAGATTATTTTATCAATTATTATATGCGATATTCTGACATGACAATAGATATGGCGGTAAATTCCGTAGAATTGCACAATATCAAAAATGAACCGTGGAAAGTAACCTTGCTCTATACGGGCCCTGATACTCAGACAGGCGGCAGATTGTTGCGCGCAAAAGACTATCTGTATAATGAGCGGTTTATGTTAACTTACGGCGATGGGGTTAGTGATGTGAATATTAGTGAACTAGTAAAAAACCATGAAAAAACCGGAAAAATGGCAACATTAACCGCTGTCCAGCCCACTGGCCGTTTTGGCTCAATAAATATAAATAAAAACGGCACGGTGGAAGAATTTAAAGAAAAACCTAATGACGAAGGAGCATGGATAAGCGGCGGTTTTTTTGTGATGGAACCGGGGATATTTGACTATTTGAACGACGGAGACGCTACAATACTGGAGCGTAAACCCTTGGAACACATGGCGAAAGCCGGTCAATTGTATGCGTATAAACACTCCGGATTTTGGCGGCCTATGGATACCCTGCGGGATAAAAATGAGTTAAACGATATGTGGACAAAAGGAACAGCGCCCTGGGCTTTATGGTTAAAATGACACTTGATTTTTATAAAAATAAGAAAGTTTTTTTAACAGGACATACCGGTTTTAAGGGAACATGGCTTTGTCAAATTCTTTTACAGGCAGGAGCGGTAATAACCGGATATGCTTTGGATCCGCCTACAATGCCGTCGCTGTTTGTTCAGACAGATACAAAAAAAAATATACATTCAATAACCGGTGATGTCAGGAATAGAGACGCTCTTGTTAAAGCGGTATCAAACGCAAAACCGGATATTATATTTCATCTGGCGGCCCAACCGATAGTCCGGCTTTCTTACCATGAACCGGTGGCTACATACGAGACCAATGTTATGGGGACGGTGAATATACTGGAAGCGGTACGGCTGACCCCGTCGGTAAAATCTTTTGTAAATGCTACTACCGATAAAGTATATGAAAACAAAGAATGGCATTGGGGTTACCGGGAGAATGAAAATATTTGCGGTTATGACCCCTATTCCAACAGCAAGTCATGCAGTGAGTTGGTAACATACAGTTATCGTAATTCTTTTTTTAATAACGAAAACGCTCCCACAATTTCCACTGCGCGTTCAGGCAATGTTATTGGCGGCGGCGATTACGCCGAAGACCGAATCATTCCTGATTGTATACGGGCGGTAAATGAAAAAAAAGAGATTATTGTGCGTAACCCTCATTCTACCCGCCCTTATCAACATATGTTGGAATGTCTTTGCGGTTATTTAACTTTAGCGGAGAAACAATACGGCGATAAAACATTAGAAGGGGCGTATAACTTTGGTCCCGATGATGAAAGTTGCGTTGCTACCGGGGACCTTGCCTCTATTTTTTGCGAGGCTTGGGGTCCCGGCGCGGCTTGGCGGGTTCAGGGAGACGGCGGCCCTCATGAAGCGAGTTTTTTAAAATTGGACTGTTCAAAAGCAAAAGCCGTGTTGGGCTGGAAACCATGCTGGAATATAAAGAAGGCGGTAGAAAAAACAGTGGAATTTGCGAAAATTCATTCCGACAAAGAACGACAGGTTTGTATTGAAATGCAAGTTAAAGATTATTTTGAAAAAAAACATGTTTGAATCAATGACAAAAGATAAAGCCGCTCAACACATCCTTGACAGCGTGAAAGAATATCACAAGGCTTTCATGCAAAAACCTCCGTACCAGGACGGGGATCGCATTTCCTACGCCTCACGTGTTTTTGATGAACAGGAGATGGTTAATCTGGTTGACAGTTCTCTGGAATTCTGGCTTACATCCGGGCGTTACACTGACCGTTTTGAAAAACAGCTTGCAGAGTATCTTAAAGTCCCCTATTGTTCGTTGGTAAACTCCGGTTCATCCGCCAATCTCGCCGCTTTTATGGCGCTCACTTCCCCGTTATTGGGAGGCCGCGCTATCAAGCGGGGAGACGAAGTAATCACGGTTGCCGCCGGTTTCCCTACGACGGTTACCCCTATTTTGCAATTCGGTGCCGTACCGGTGTTTCTGGATGTTACCATTCCACAGTACAATATTGACGTGTCGCTACTGGAAAAAGCTTTGTCTCCAAAAACAAAAGCAGTAATGTTGGCTCATACTTTAGGGAACCCCTTTGATCTTACGGCGGTAAAGGCTTTCTGTTTAGCTAATAAACTCTGGCTGGTGGAAGACAACTGCGACTCTTTAGGTTCAACCTATACCATTGACGGTGTTACTAAATTTACCGGAACTATCGGCGACATTGGAACATCCAGTTATTATCCCCCGCATCACATGACAATGGGAGAAGGCGGGGCTGTTTATACTTCCGATCCCCTGCTTCATAAAATTATCCGTTCCCTGCGGGATTGGGGCAGGGATTGCAGTTGCCCTCCCGGAAAAGACAACTTTTGCGGACACCGATTTGACCAGCAGTACGGCGAGTTACCAAAGGGGTATGACCATAAATATATTTACAGTCATTTCGGGTACAACTTAAAAGCCACGGATATGCAGGCCGCCATCGGCTGCGCCCAGTTGGAAAAATTCCTTTCGTTTGTCGAAAAGCGCCGTCATAATTGGCAGCGATTATATAAGGGGCTACAAAATTTACAGGATAAACTGATTTTACCCGAAGCCGCCCCTCATTCAGATCCAAGCTGGTTTGGGTTTTTGATTACCTGCAAGAAAGGCGTTAGCAGAAATAAACTTGTTCAGCATATTGAAAGCAAGAAAATTCAAACACGGATGCTCTTTGCCGGAAACCTGGTTAAACACCCCTGTTTTGACGAACTGCGGAAGTCAGGTACAGGTTACCGCATAGCCGGAAATTTGGACATAACAGACCGCATAATGAACGACACCTTCTGGATTGGCGTGTATCCCGGCATGACCGACAAAATGATTGATAAGATGATAGAAGTGATTAAGAGATTCTACACTGACAATTCCTCTATATAACCCATATTATTATGACATATAAGATAAAAAATAACCAGTATGGCGAAATGCTGCGCTATATTGTTAAAGAAATAAAATCCACGAAACCTGTGGGATATGAAACGGTTTTATGAATTTTATGCCATTGCTGACAAAAAACTGCGACAACTTGTCGCAGTTTTACCATGGAAACATAATTTACTAATAATGAGCAGCTCTAGTTCGATAGATGAGGCAAGATATTATGTAGAAGTAACATACGAAAACTGTTTGTCGCGAAATGTTTTAAATAATTTAATTAAAACAGATAGTTTCAAAAATATAAAGTTATTGCCCAAACATAATAATTTTGCCAATACTTTACCCGAACATTTACAGGAACAAGCGAATGAAATATTGAAATCCACATACAATCTAGAAATGCTTGGGTTGAAATATCCGCTTAAAGAGCGTGAATTAGAATTGAGTTTGGTACAGGATTTACTTTTATTGGCAATCAGCATCGTATTACACACAATGATAAGGAGTATTTTATAGATTTATTGTTATTCAATCGTAAAATTCATTCTTTGGTGGCTATTGAATTAAAACTAGGAGAATTTGAACCTGAATATATTGGTAAAATGAATTATTATCTTGGCGTACTTGACGATAAAATGAAACAAAAAGATGAAAATCCGTCAATTGGTATTATTTTATGCGCATCAAAAGGAAAAGTAGATATTGAGCTTGCATTACGTGATTTTAACAAACCAATTGACGTTGCGGAATATAAACTGCAATTTCCGAAAAAAGAAATTAAGGAATTGATTAATAGGGAAGTAGAAGAATCTACAGCAGAAAAATTATCAAAAAAAGCAAAAACATGAATATGAGAAAAGATTGAATATGGAGCAAAAAAATGAAAGTACCCCCCCCCACATTTTCTATAGAGAGAAATGTCACGATTGATGTTCTTAAGGGATGGGCAATATATCTTGTTGTAATGGGGCATTTTATTTATGAAACATATACAAAATTTTACTCCGAACAGTCATTTTATGTAAATAAATTTATTTATTCTTTTCATATGCCTTTATTTTTTGTTGTTGGAGGTTATTGTAACGCTTGGTCAATCCAAAAATACAAAATAAAATCATTTTTTACTAAAAAAACGAAAAGCCTGTTGATCCCATTCTTTTTTTGGACTATGTCAGCGGTTGTATTAAATTTGATAAGTTTAAGAAATGATCCTGATATCGGAGCGGTGTTTTTCAAATTAATGCTAAGATGTTTTGTTTATACCCCTTCTGTTTGGTATCTATTGATTCTCTATTTAGCCACATTAGTTTTTCGTATTGATATAATATTTGGAAATATAGTTGCAAAGAAAATCAATCCTAAATTATGCATATTATCACACTTGTTATTTTAGATTTTAATTATTCTTCTTCCTAATAATATTTTCGAATTCAAAAGTTTTGAACATTTTTATCCCTATTTTATAGCAGGTTATTATTTAAATATATATAGTGATAAATTATCAGTTTTTATTGAAAAACACCAATTAATATTAACAATTGTTTCTTTATTTTTTTTCCCTATTACCATTGTAGGATATATTTTTAATTTAAGTCCATTACATTCCAATGTGACATTTATTGATTTTTATAAATTTTTATATGCAAATATTTGGGCATTGACAGGATGTTTGTTCTCTTACATGTTGGTAAAACATTGCTTAACAAAGTTGTCTTCCATACGTTCGCTTTATTTGTCTTTTGGGGAATATTCTTTAGACATTTATGGGATTCATATGGTACTTGTACGTAACTTGAATTTCATTCCTCTCTCATTTTTTATGATTAGGCCATTATTTTTAATCGTTATTAATCCTGTTTATTGCATTCTTGTTTGTATCATTATTACCGTTTTATCAAAATTAATACTTCATAAAGTGAGATTATATTCTGTTTTATTTTCGGGAAGATGATTCTAAAAATACTTGTAAATAATTGTTATTATGGTTGATCATAATATGCAGAAACAATTGTACATACCATAAAAGAAGAAATGAAGCTTGAAAATGGAATAATAAACGTCTATAATGATAACTCGTTCGTGTATTCAATGTAACGCTATTAAAGGATTTTTTATAGAATAAAATGAAACGTTTGTTACTTACCGGTGCATCGGGATTTATTGGACGTAACGTACTTCCGATTTTACAAAGAAAGGGTTATAATATTGATGCTCCGATACGAAGTGAACTTAATCTGCTTGATACAGACGCTGTACGGCACTTTATACAAACAGGACAATTTGACGTTGTTTTGCATTTGGCGAACCCAACCGGGCATAATCCACAGGATATACCGGATGAATTATTTGAACGTTCAGTTAGAGTATTTATGGCTCTGGCATCTTGCGCGGACTTTTACGGCAAGATGATTTATATGGGCAGCGGCGCGGAATACGGAAAGCATAGACCTCTGATGCAGGTACGTGAGGATTCGTTTGGAGAAGAATTGCCGAAGGATGCCTATGGTTTATCCCGCTATGTAATGAGCAAATTGGCTGAAGGGTATTCCACTATAATTAACTTGAGGTTGTTTGGCTGCTATGGTCCGGGTGATATGAAACATAAGCTGATTCCGTCAGTCATTGAACAAGTTCTTAATGGTAATAATGTAGTATTACGCCAAGACTGCTTTTTTGATTATTTATATGTAACAGATATTGCCGATGTGTTGATTTATTTTATTGAACATGATAACATGTATAAAAATTACAATATATGTTCCGGAAAGCGGATAAAGATTACAGCAATAGCTGGAGAAGTATGTCGTCAGATGGGTGTTGACACAACAGTTATATGCCAAAAAGACGGTTTTAATCTTGAATATACCGGTTCTAATGACAGGTTACTTGCCGAAATGCCTGACTGGAGTCCAAAAACAATGAATGATAGTATTGCGGATATACTAAAATTGGAAGGGTTATTATATGAAAATAGGCGCTTATGAAATCGGTCATAATGACCCAGTGTTTATCATGGCCGAAATAGGAATAAATCACAACGGTGATTTGGAAATTGCCAAAAAACTTATTGCCGCAGCGAAACAGGCGGGGTGTGATGTTGTCAAATTCCAGAAACGTACCATTGACGTGGTATATACGGCGGAAGAACTGGCCGCCCCTCGCGAGACGCCTTTCGGAAAAACAAACGGCGATTTGAAGCGCGGTCTGGAATTTTCGCTGGAAGCATATCAGGAGATTGACCGCTTTTGCAAAGAGCAGAATATTTTGTGGTCGGCTTCGCCCTGGGATGAAGCGTCTGTTGATTTTTTAGAACATTTTAATGTTCCTTACTACAAGGTCGCGGCTGCCAGCCTAACAGACGCAGGGCTGCTTAAAAAAATCAATTCAATGGGAAAACCGGTTATTCTTTCTACTGGCATGAGCGAGCTTTCAGAAATTGATAAGGCCGTCCGATACATAGATAAAGATAATTTACTTATTATGCACTGTGTTTCCCAATATCCAGCGACGCCTGAAAACCTCAATTTAAGGGCGATGCAAACCTTGCGGGAGCGTTACGGTGTTCCGGTCGGTTATTCGGGACATGAGCTTGATACGATTATTTCGGCGGTCGCTGTTGGTATGGGCGCCTGCGCTGTGGAACGGCATTTTACCCTTGACCGGACAATGTGGGGCAGTGACCATAAAGCGTCCATTGAACCGGATGAGATGAAAGAGATGATAAAAAATATTCGATTGGTTGAACAAGCTTTGGGAGATCCGATACCGCGCTGTTTACCCGTTGAAGAACCTGTTAAAGCGAAACTTCGCAGGGTGAATAGTTTGTGAAACTGATACTGATTGATGTTGACGGCGTATTGACCGATGGGCGTGTAACGATGGATATACACGGAAATGAGACAAAAACCATTTGCTACCGCGACCTGGACGCAATCGCTGTCGGACGACGTGCGGGGTATGACTTTGCCTTTGTTACCGGCGAAGATACCGAAATGGTGCGGGTGTTAGCAAAACGCTTTTTCATTGAACGGGTTTATGCCGGATCAAAAGACAAGCTTAAAGCTATGCGGGATATTTCAAAGGAGTATAATATACCGTTGAGCGGATTACTTTATATCGGTGACAGCGACAGGGACGCTCCGGCGCTGGAAGCTGTCGGTTTGGGAATAGCTCCCGCGGACGCAAGCGCAAGCGCGAAAGCTGCCGCCCATGTTCAGACTGACTGCAAGAGCGGTTACGGTGTCTTGCTCGAAGTTGTTGATAAACTTATTGCCGGTAAATGGCATTTTCCGGGAAGTAACTAAATAATGAAATTATCCGATTATGTATTTAATTTTTTAAATAAAAAAGGTATCTGTATGGTATTTTACCTACCTGGTGGCGGGTGTATGCACTTGGTGGATTCACTGGGCGCGAATACAAATATAAACGCTGTTTCACTGCTCCATGAACAGGCGGTTGCTGTTGCCTGTGAAGCATACGCGAATACTACCGGATCAGAAGGAATGGCATTAATCACAACAGGACCCGGCGGTACTAATACCATTACCGGCGTTTTGGCGGCATACTTGGATTCTACGCCGTGTTTTTTTGTTTCGGGACAGGTTAAAACGACTGATTTAAAAAGCCGTTTCGGAGTGCGCACACACGGCTCACAGGAAGCGGATATTGTTGAGATTGTTAAATCAATCACAAAGTATGCGGTTATGGTAACTGATAAAAATTCCATACGCTATCATCTTGAGCGGGCATGGCATGAAATGACCTCCGGCAGACGAGGGCCGGTTTGGATTGACATCCCTCTTGATATTCAGGGGGCGCAAATCGATCCTGATTCTCTAGCGAGTTTTACAGCCGAAAACGCAGATAAAAAACCAGTTGATATTAATGCTGTTATAAATGCCTTGAACAAATCAAAAAGACCCGTAATTATTGCAGGAAACGGACTTGCGGGTTGTAAGAATAAGTTTTATAAACTTATGGATTTCTTGCAAATACCCGTAATTCCGACATGGAAAGCTATGGATTATGTTCCGAACGGACATCCGCTTTACGCGGGACGCGCGGGAGGAATGGGCGACCGTCCCGGTAATTTAACCATGCAAAATTCCGATTTGATTTTAAGTTTAGGAAGCCGGCTTGATTTTTCAATTACCGGATTCGATCGAAGCGCATGGGCGGTAAAAGCCATAAAAATCGTTGTTGATATAGACCCCGCCGAGATTACAAAGCTTGAAGGCGCGAAAGATATAATTCCGGTAATTTCAGACGTATCAAATGTACTGGACGAGCTTTTAGCTAATAAGGATAAAATATCCATTGGTAACATTTCTGAATGGAAAACGAAAATAGGCGAATGGAAGAAAAAATATCCGTTGACTTCGAATCTAAATAAGATGACTACTTACGCTTTTATAAATTCACTTTGCGAACATTTGTCTGAAGGGGCGTATGTAGCGCCGTGCAGTTCGGGGACGACGGCGGAGATATTTTTTCAGGCATTCTACGTCAAGCAAGGGCAGACAATTCGCTCTAACCACGGGCTAGGCTCTATGGGTTTTGAAATTCCTAACGCTATTGGAATGTGTATTGCTTCAGGGCTGAAAGACGTTATATGCATAGCCGGAGACGGCGGAATGCAGTTAAATATTCAGGAACTTGCCGTGATTCGCGGGCGGAATCTGCCTATTAAGATATTTATAATCAATAATAGCGGGTATGCCTCAATACGGAATATGCAGAACAACCATTTTGAGGGACGTTATGTCGGATGCGACGGGGACAGCGGCTTATACCTACCGGAAGCCCGCGCCCTTGCCGACGCTTATGGTTTTGCATATTTTTGCGCTGATAATCTTGATAATCTGAATGAAACTGTAAAAACCGCTCTTAAAAATCCCGGACCTGTATTATGCGAAGTAATTGTGGATGCGGAATGTTTTCTTTCTCCGCGTACCGCTTCGCGCGTTATGCCCGATGGGTCTATGAAATCATCCCCGTTGGAAAACCAGTTTCCTTTCTTGAGTGATGAAGAAGTTAAAGAGAATATGTTGAAGGAGTAACATTATGTCTAAAATAAGTGAGAATATTTATTATCTATGTCTAGGTATTTATAGAAATATTTTGCCAAATTGGGTTAGGGAATACTTATGGTTTTTTTATAACAAAAAAGCAAAGAAGATAAAACTGGAAGTAATAGAGTATCTAACGCAGAATAATTTTAAAGATAGCGAATACATAGATATGTTGGAATATCTAAAAAAATATCCTCTGGCGGTCATGCCATACAAGTTTACTCTTAATTATAAATGTACTGATACTGTATTCTTTGATAAAAAGGAAGAAATGCCTTATGTTTTATATAATGAAAAACGATTGTATTTCCCTAAAAGTTGGGGTAAACTAAAAATACGTGAATCTTATCGTTGTTTAAGGATGGAACAAGATAAGGAATCATCACATTTATATGAGTCCGGGAGATGTTGTGTTCAGAATGGTGATATAGTTATAGATTGTGGAACTGCAGAAGGGATATTTACACTTTCGGTAATTGATAGGGCATCAAAAGTATATTGCGTTGAGAGTGATCCCTTATGGATAGAACCCCTAAAAATGACTTTACAGCCATATCAGGATAAAATAATTTTTATAAATAAATTTATTTCAGATTTGGATAATGACACTCAAATTACAATTGACACTATTTTAAAAAACGAGGTTTGTAACGGGGGG
>Ga0268262_10000587_pt1 | contig 47700 bp, 43 predicted proteins | sample TergutNc150P3_FD_190354 | JGI IMG/M metagenome (GOLD analysis project Ga0268262, IMG submission 190354) | Nasutitermes corniger P3 segment gut microbial community from laboratory colony in Florida, USA - Nc150 P3 (SPAdes) (version 2) | ecosystem: Host-associated > Arthropoda: Insects >... | reverse complement strand
ACGAAAAACGGTTAAAAGCCGGAGCGCGCTGGTTCGCTGAGAGAAACATAACTACAAAGGGGCACCCCCTGTGCTGGCATACGGTCTGCGCCCCATGGCTTATGAATTATTCCAACGCTGAAATACTGAAAAAAGTTATCGCGCGGATTGAGCGCGACGTATCCGCTTTTGCCGGATTAATTGATATTTGGGATGTAATTAATGAAGTTGTCATTATGCCTATTTTTGACAAGTACGACAACGCCATTACGCGAATATGCAAAGAATACGGACAGGTGCGTATTGTAAAAGAAGTATTTGAGGCGGCAAAACGCGCGAATCCCAATTCTGTATTGCTGTTAAACGATTTTGATGTATCGAAGGATTATGAGATACTTATAGATAAATGTTTACAGGCTGGCATTCCAATTGACGTAATCGGCATACAATCGCACCAGCATCAGGGATATTGGGGTGCGGAAAAAGTCCGCGATGTGCTTGAGCGTTTTTCCCGCTTCGGGCTGCCCCTGCATTTTACTGAAAATACGATAATCTCAGGCGAATTAATGCCCGCGCACATAGTCGACCTGAACGACTGGCAAGTGGAAAAATGGGACTCTACTCCGGAAAGCGAAGATCGGCAAAAACGCGAACTAATCGAAATGTACGAAATCCTTTTCGCCCATCCGCGGGTACAGGCAATTACAACATGGTCTGGCGCGGACGACGCATGGCTCCACGCGCCCGCCGGTCTCCTCCGCACCGATAACAGCGAAAAACCCGCGTACAAAGCGTTGCGCGCCAAAATAGAAAATGAATGGCGTACGGAAAAAACAACCCGCACAGACGCAAACGGCGGCGTTAAACTGGAAGGTTTTAAAGGCGCGTATGAAATCTCATGTATGGATAAAATCGCTCTTTTTGAACTTGACGGGAAAAGTAACTCTTTAGAGTTAAAATTAGTATAAAAAAAGTTAATAGTTATCGTTTATTTTATATATGAAAATATTAAAAAATATGTTATAACTATATTTAATAAAATAAGGAGATTGATTATGAAGAAAACGCTTATTTTTTTAATTTTGATTGTAATTACCGCTCTTGCCCTTGTATCTTGCGAGAAAGATGTTGTTAGCTATTGTCCTTTTTGCGGACATTCAGGTATTGAGGAAATATCAGTGTACGATAAAGATACAGGTGTGACGAAAATATACTATCAATGTACTTATGAAAAGTGCGGGAAAAAATTCGGCGCGGGTCAGCTTTAGGATATTTTTCAGGAGGTGTAAAATGAAAAAGACTTTTATTGTATTAGTAATTATTATTGTTAGTTTTTTAATAACAGGATGTCCTCCGGAGGATACTGTTACTTTTTGTCCTTATTGCGGTTATAGGAACATTCAAGAATCAGAATCCGGTGTTTACAAATGTAATAACGAAAAGTGCGGAAAAAAATTCGGCGCTAAAGAGATAAAAAAAGAGATAAAAGACGAATAAAATTAAATATCCTCAAACCTTATCCCTTCCCCTGAGGGGATAAAATTCTTTGCGGTTCGCCCTTCAATGTTTTTTTCCCAGATTGGTTCAAGTCCCGGACGCAGAATTTTTTCTGTTCTTAAACAAGCGTAGTCGCCCTTTTTAATTATTTCGCCCTTTTGAATATCCCTAAGCGCGTGAATGGAACGGTTTGTAAGTCGGTAATTGGCTTTTTCGGAAGGGGCAAGCTCTTTTACGCCGCTGCCCAGAATTTGCCGCACAAGGTCTTTCCCCCGTTCACGGCTGTAGCAGGCGATTGTTTCATTCTCTGCGGCTTTCGCGGCGCGTTTAATTGCGCGCGTCATTTTGGAAAAATCTTCGGGCGGCAGGGCAATGGGGTCGTCAAGACCCGGGTCGGTTTTGGAAAGGCAGAAGTGTTTTTCTATGACTGCGGCTCCCATAGCGATAGAAAGAGCGGGGACAAGTTCCGGGTCTGAACTGTGGTCGCTGATACCCACAGGTACGCCGAAAATTGCCGCGAGGCTGGGGAGAACGCTCAAATTGTAGTCGGTTTCGGGGGCGGGGTAGGAAGTAACGCAGTGTAATAGGCATAGTGAAGAATTTTTTTTGTTTTTAAAGATTTCGATGGCGGTTTCAATGTCAGACAGGCGGGAAACCCCCGAAGAAAGCAGTACGGGCAACTCCCAACCGGCAATTTCTTCAAGTAAACTTGTAAAATTTAACTCAGGAGAGGCTATTTTTACCATTTTTGGCTGTAGCTGCCTTAAAATACTTGCGCTTTTCAGCCCGAAAGGGGTACAAAGGAATAAAATTCCCTTGGATTCTGTGTATTCTTTGACTTCTTCGTAGAATTCTTTCTCTAATTCAAGCGCTTTGAACCTGTCATACAGCCTTATTTTACCGCCGGGAAGGGGGACTTCTCCGGTATTTGGGGAGAGAATTTCATCGGCAAAGACCATTTGGACTTTTATACAGCCTGCCCCGGCTTGGGCGGCGGCATTAATCAGTTCTTTTGCCTTTTCAATACTGCCATTATGCGAGGTTCCAAGTTCTGCGATAATAAGGGGGTTTTGAGGGGAAAAAACCGATTTATCAATCGTTATTGATTTTTTTTCATTTTCATTCATAAGTACTCGACACATTTTAAAAGTTTTTATATAATATAACAAGATAACAAATCAGGAGGATATTATGACAACTATTTATTGTGATGTTTGTAAGAAAAAAATGGATAATCCGCAGCCCAATCAAAATTTCTTCTATTATGCCGGTTTTGGCGTTTGCGAAGACTGCAAGGATAAACTTGAATATCAAATAAAACCCCAGGTAAGAGCAAGAGAAACATTCTCAATGGACTGGTATAGTAAACTTGTAACCGATACTTTTGGCAGAGCAGCCCAAAGAGGCAGATAGTCAAAAGGACACATTTTAATATTAAAGTAAGGAGTTACCATGTCTGGCCACAGTAAATGGGCAACGATTAAACATGCAAAAGGCGCCGCGGACGCAAAACGCGGTCAGATGTTTACAAAGTTAATAAAAGAAATCTCTATTGCCGCAAGGATGGGCGGCGGCAGTCTGGACGGCAACCCGCGTCTTAGAACGGCGATATTAAAAGCCAGAGCCGCGAATATGCCCAAGGACAATATTGACAGGGCGATTAAAAAAGGAACGGGAGAGCTTGAAGGCGTAAGCTACGAAGAGCTTGTTTATGAAGCCTACGCTCCCGGCGGAGTTGCGATTTTTATCGAAGTTTTAACGGACAACAAAAACCGCGCCGCCGCGGACATTCGTAATATTCTTACGAGAGCGGGCGGACAGCTTGCCACTTCCGGCTCTGTTTCAAGGCTTTTCAAACGTCAGGGCATTATTACCTTGGACGGTGAAAAATACACAGAAGATCAGGTAATGGAAGCCGCGATAGACGGCGGCGCCGAAGACGTTTCTCTCTCTGAGGGAATAATCGAAGTAACAACTGCGCCTGAAGATTTTGAACAAGTATTAAACACCCTTCAAGCCAAGTCATTTGAAACCATGAGCGCTGAAGTAAGCATGGTTGCCGAAGCGGAAGTTACGTTGGACAACGACGGAACAGCCAAAGCGTTAAAGTTGGTTGACAAGCTTGAAGAAAACGACGATGTACAGAATGTCTATTCAAATATAGCAATCCCGGAAGGGTTTGACGCTGGCTAAGCAAAAACAAACAGAAATTGAATCTCGCAGAATAATAGGAATTGACCCCGGTCTCGCAAGCACAGGCTGGGGTATTCTTGACTCCGTTAACGGCAAAATAAAATATTTAGATCACGGCGTTATTGTAACAAAGGCGGACACCCCAAGGGCGGATCGCCTTTTTTTTATTTTACAATACATACGCGATTTACTAAAAAAATATAAACCGCGGGAAGCCGCGATAGAAACCCTGTACTTTGGTAAAAATGTTTCCAGCGCCATACCGGTAGCCGAAGCGAGGGGAGTAATTTCCGCGGCAATAGCGGAGAAGGGTATTTTTCTGCATGAGTTTACGCCTAACGCGATTAAGCAGGGAGTGACGGGGGTAAGTTCGGCGGATAAGAAACAGGTGCAGGAAATGGTCAAGCTCATTTTGGGACTGGAAAAAGTCCCAAAGCCTGACCATGCTGCGGATGCGCTTGCGGCGGCTATTTGCGCGATTAATAGGGGAACTCTGTAATTTCCTATTGCTTTCAAATGGAAATAAATGAGTAGGTAGAATTAATGGTTAGCGGCGGCAAATCCCGTTTTCGGGGATTTTTTAGTCTTATAAGAAGCCTTTGGCTCTTTAACAAGACACATTTTATCAAATTTCTGCATTTCAGCCTTGGAGATTGCCCCAATATCAAAATTCGCCATAGCGTCTTGATGTATTACTTCATAAATTTCACTTTTGTATTTCATCTTTATACTCCTAAAAAACTTCTATCAAGGTTCCCCTTCTTAAACGGACATTAATTTGCTCATCGGTTAATGACAAATCTGTCTTGGCATCATCCTTAAAACCTCGTAACTCACCTCTGTCAATATTTTTCTTGTCAGACTTCTTAAAACCATAAACAAAAAATGTCCTTTCCTCGCTCCTAAAAAACACAATTACCCGATATCCGCCCGATTTTCCTTCCCCTAGACGAGCCATACGCATTTTGTACACATCGCCGCCAAGATCGGCATCCGCCTGTCCTGATTCAAGTCGATCTACCGTTTCCTTTAATTCGGTATCAAGAGGGGAACCTTCGCCCTGCGGGCTCGGTTGAGTATACTGTGATACCTTTCTTATTGGCAAATCTGGTAAACCATGTATTTTTAAATATTCTCACTTAATAATACCTTAAAACAATGAAGTTTTCAAGGAAAAATTTACCGTAAACATTTACTCGCATAAAGTATCAAAACTCCCACGGATTTATTAAATTGATCCCTTCAATCTCTTCAAAATCTTTTGTATTCCTTGTAACAAGAAACATATGATGAACAATAGCCGCCGCCGCAATCAGCGTATCGGCGACCGGTAATGTTCTTTCTGTTCCGGCTCTTATTTTGCCCCATTCCAGCATTACTTCGGTGTCAAAAGTGATGATACGTCCGTTGAACCACTGCGGTAATTGCGTATACAGCCAAATGGAGAGGTCGTGCTTCTTTTTACCGTGGGGCAGTTTTTCTATACCGTAGCTCAACTCTCCTAAAGTAATAGCCGGTATATACAAATCTTCCCAATCTATGGTATTTGTAAAAGATTTTACATTCTCACTGCAATTTGATTTTTGCATTTCGGATATTACGTTGGTATCCAAAAGGTATTTCACAGAGCCACCTCTCTCATTTTTTCAGCCTTGCGAGGCGGTAAGTTAAGTTCTATATCCCGCAGAGGAGAGCTTTGGATAAATTCAAAGAGCGTCTGTCTTGGGCTTGCCAATTTTTTATATTCTTCGTAGGAGAGAATAACCGCCGCTTCCTTTCCCCGAACCGTGATAATTTGCGGCTTTAAATCAGCCTCTTTTACTACTTCGCTGAACATAGCTTTTGCCTCCTGTAATTGCCATTCGTTCTTTCTTTTAGTCTTTACAAGTGTTCTCATAGTTTTTCCTCTTAAATATTATATAGTCTGTCTAGTCAGATTATACTATATTCTTACGCCTCCGTCAAGTAAATTCTTCTTTTTTTTCCTTAAAAATGCTATGCTCGTCCTATGTTTAACAGTATCCGCGGGATTGTAAGCGGGAAGGGCGGCGAGGGGGTTTTTATCCTTTCAGGCGATATTGAATGGGAAATCGCCATGCCGTCAAACGATATTCAAAATTTGACAATGAACGGCGAGTGCAGAATTCTTACATGGCTCTACCACCGCGAAGACCAAATGAAGCTTTTCGGCTTCTGCAATGAAAACCGGCGCAATACATTTTTAGAGCTTATTAAAGTTGAAGGTATCGGTCCTAAGGGTGCGTTAAAAATAATGAGCGGTATAAGTCAGGACGATCTTGAGCGTGCTCTTGAAAACGGAGATCTTGCGCGGCTTGAGGCGGTTCCGGGACTTGGCAAAAAAACAGCGCAAAAAATGCTGCTTTCGTTAAAAGGCAAACTTGTTCAAACACAGGAAATAGGCGATGATTCTTCCCCCTACAATGATCTTGTCGAGGCGCTTGTAGGCATGGGGTATGACAGACGGCAGGCGGCGCAAGCGCTTGCCAAGGCGGAAAAATCCGTAGCTTCCGATTTACCAGCCGATGAAAAAGAAAAATTAATTTTTAAAGAAGCTGTATTAAAGTTGAGCGGCGCGTAATGAAAGAAAAAAGCCCGGTAAGACCGGAATCAATTATCGAAGACGCTCAGGATATGGCTCTTCGTCCCCGCAATCTTAAAGAATTTTTAGGACAAAAGGGAATGAAGGAAAATTTGTCCGTCTTTATTTCCGCCGCAAAAGAACGCGGGGACAGCCTTGATCATCTTTTTTTGATAGGACCCGCCGGTCTTGGAAAGACCACAATGGCGCAGGTTGTGGCAAATGAAATGGGAACCGGTTTTATTCAGACTACGGCTCCCGCGCTTGATAAACCTAAAGACCTTGTAGGATTTTTAACCAACTTAAAAAAAGGCGACGTATTTTTTATTGATGAAATACACAGCCTTAAACCGGCAATAGAGGAACTTCTTTATATCGCTATGGAAGATTACGGAATTGACTGGGTAGTAGGGCAGGGACCAAGCGCGAGAACGATGCGAATCGCGATTAAGCCCTTCACGCTTGTAGGCGCTACGACAAAAGCGGGCGTTGTTTCAAGTCCGCTTATAAGCCGTTTTGGAATTACCTGCCGTTTTTCTTTTTATGAACAGCAGGATTTAGAGGCGATTGTCCGCCGTTCCGCGGGGCTTTTAAAAGTAAAAATTGATAACGACGCCGCGTCCCTGCTCGCTAAATCTTCAAGAGGGACTCCGAGGGTTGTGAATCAACTGTTAAAACGCATGAGGGATTTCGCGCAGTACGCGGGAGAGCCTTCCATTACTTTGGCTGTTGTTAAAGACGGTCTTTCGCGTTTGGAAATAGACGAGCTTGGTCTTGAAAAGCAAGACCGTGAGATTTTAAAAATTATGATAGAGCGATATAAGGGCGGACCTGTAGGGGCTGACACGCTTGCTATTTCAATCGGGGAGTCTGTTGAAACGCTGGAAGACTACTATGAGCCGTTTTTAATACAAGCCGGTCTTATACAGCGCACTCCGAGGGGAAGGGTAGTTACAAATTTCGCGTATGGTCATCTTGGATTGGCGCCTGCCGTAAATGCGGAAGGTTCTCTTTTTTAAATGAAAAAAAGCGATTTTTATTTTGATCTTCCCGAAGATTTAATCGCGCAATATCCTCCCGAAAAACGCGGACAGAGCCGTCTGATGACGCTTGATAGGCTCTCAGGCGCGCGCGAACACACAACAGTTTGTAAATTGCCTGATATTCTTTGCGGCGAAAAATTTTTAAGCGCCTGCGGCGAAAAGCCGCTGTTGGTTTTTAACGACACAAAAGTACGCAAGGCGCGGCTTTCCGCCTCTCATGAGAAAACAGGCGCGCAGACTGAATTTTTGCTCTTAGACGATATTAACGGAGACGGTATTTTGTGGAAGGTTATGACAAAGCGCGCGCGCCGCAAGAGGGAAGGTGATGTTTATGTTTTTTCCTCAGGCGGAGAGGAGCGGATAAAAGCCGCGATACGAGGCTTTGAAGACGAATATTTATTGCTTGAATTTGAAAATCCCATAAACGACGCGTGGCTTGAAAAAAACGGTCATGTTCCATTGCCGCCGTATATCAAAAGGAAAGACGCTCCGGCGGATTCGGAGCGTTATCAGACTATTTACGCTAATCAGACAGGTTCTACGGCGGCTCCTACCGCGGGACTGCATTTTACAAAAGAGATATTAGACGCTTTTGCCGCCCGCGGAATAGAAAGCGTATTTATTACATTGCATGTGGGGTTGGGGACGTTTCTTCCTGTTCGCAGTGAAAATATAGAAGACCATAAAATGCACAGCGAAGTTTTTAACATTGACGAAAAAACCGCTGAAAAAATAGAATCTGCGAAAAAAGCGGGGCGGAAAATTATCGCCGTGGGAACAACAAGCGTAAGAACTCTTGAAAGCGCGTGGATTGACGGAAAACTTAATCGCGGGGGAAACAAGACTTCAATCTTTATCTACCCGGGATATAAATTTAAAGCAGTGGACGCGCTCTTTACAAATTTTCACACCCCCGAATCAACATTGTTGATATTAGTGTCCGCGTTTGCGGGCAGGGAGTTAATCCTTGAAAGCTACGCCGAGGCAATAAAAGAAGGATACCATTTTTTCAGCTACGGCGACGCGATGTTGATTTATTAATATTTTTAACCACGAATCACACAAACACCACGAACTTATAGTACACATCTTATCGTTGTTCGTGCTGGTTCGTGGTAGAATTCTTTTAAAGTTATTTAATCTTAAAAAGTACAGGATAACGGTAACGGCAGGAGACCGCTTCACCGTTCGCGTAAGCGGGAGTGCCTTTTCTGCCTGTAAACGCCTTGACGGCTGCTTCACCGAATCCCCTGCCTTCAGGCTCTTCGCGTAAAATGGTTACCTTTTGCACTATTCCCATACGATCTACAAATAGTTCAAGGAAAACCCTGCCTTCTATGCCAGAGCGCAGAGCGATCGGCGGATAAACTAACGCGGAGGTAAAAGCAGCCTCGTCAAATATAGGACGCGTGGAAACCTGGTGCATTTGAAGATAATTCTCAAAAGAAAGAGAACCGGCGGCGACTACATTTTGAAGGGGAGCGGTGTCGGTTTCTATCATTTCTTCCGCGATTTCTTCTACAGTTGGAAGTTCCGGATCGGGCGGAAGTTCCGCAAGGTCGGTAAGTTTCATTATTTTCGCGTTCTCAGACGGCGCCTGAATGAGCGCGCCTGTGTCAAAGACAAGAAAAAATATTACAAGAAGGTGCAGAGCGGCGGTAGCGATAAAAATTATCAGGCGTAATTTTTTTTCATTCATCTAATTTTACCACAAAGCTAACGACTCGATATTGGAGTAATTGCATTATTTCCAATACGTTGTTTATATTTTCATAAGGAGTGTTTTTATCCGCGATTATATGCACTCTTGTATCTGGAGCCGAAGTGTAAAGGGTTGTTATCTTATTCTCAAGCGCAATACGATTCGCCGGCTCTCCGTCAAGAAATATTGCGCCGTCTAAATCGATCCATACTTCCAGATTTTTTTCCTCTGTTGTCCGCAGAGCCCTATGCGCCTCGGGATAATCAATTTTTACTTCCTTGCGGTAATTAATCAATGAGACAAGCATAATAAAAATCAGCAATAAAAAACCAATGTCCGACATTGAAGAGACGGGAATAATAAATGGTTTTCTTTCTTTTCTTAAATTCATTGATTCTCCTTCTTCATGGAGAATGAAAATGAATCAATTTGCAAATCCTGGGCAAGCTCAACAAAAGATACGACATTCTGCCATTTTGCTTTACTGTCAATTGAAATAATAACCGCTATATTGGGATTCTCTTTTTGAGCGGTTTGAATGATTTTTTTTGCCTTTGGAATATTTAATATTTCTTCGTTATGTGATATTTCCCCGTTTGAGTTCATTTCAAAACGCAATAAATCTTCTTTTAATATCATTCTTGTAGAGTCTTTTGCGGGAAGAGTAATTATAAAACCTTTGTTAATGTTAAAACCGGCAATAACAAGAAAATAAATGATAAGCAGGAAAGCAAGATCGCTTGCCGCGCTTGATTCAAGAAATTCGTTTTTTTTACGGCGGGTTATTTTCATTTACTGTTTATTTGCCTGTATGCCGGTTTTCAAGCTGCGCGATTAAATCGGAGCAAACGCCTTCAACTCTCGCGGCAAATTTATCAACTATATGGCTTAAAATTGAATGCGCGACCATCGCTATAATCGCTATTATAAGTCCGAATACCGTGGTGATAAGAGCCTCATAAATGCCGTTTGCGACTATCTGCGCGTTTACCTCTGTCGCCTCGGCGATTGATTTAAAAGCGCCAATCATTCCCGACACAGTGCCGAGGAAGCCCGTTAACGGCGAAAGAGAGCCTAAGGCGGTAAGGAAATTAAAACCGTTCTCAAGCGAGTTTAAGCAGTTCTTTGCCTCTGTTTCAACCGCGCGTTCCACTCGGTGGACCAAAAATGGCTGACCGGGGTTTGATTGCTGTAAAAGAGTTAAAAGAATACGCGCTCCCATTCGCCGTTCGGTTAATCCCGAAAGGTACTCGCAGGCTCCCGAATAATCGTTTGATTTTACGCAATCGGAAACTTTAAGCGCCAAATCGTCAACCTTTAGATCATGATAAAAGATATAAACAACGCGCTCTATCGATATCGCTATAACCGCGATAGAAAATAAAAGCAGGGGCCACATAATGACGCCGCCAAGTTTAAAAAGCTCCAGTACCGAAAAAGTCGAATTTTCCATTTACCTACCTCACTTATTTTTTGTTAAAGTATATTCCTTAGATAATAATTCTACAATATTTTCCCATTCGTATGCCATATATATCCAATAAAGCGCTTCTTCCCAATCGCGCAGTAAAGTGCCCGAATTCCGTATAGGACGTAATTCTTCGGGAAATTTACGCTCCGTGTAGCCTGTGTTCCATTTTATGTTTTCGGCGTTTTTGAATACGTCTCCGTCCCGAATCCACCCGTCCGGTCTTTTTTTCTTTGAAACCATCTCTGGAAAAAGAACAGGCTGCCAGTATTCTTCAAATTCTTTGACTGTCTGTCCTTTCGCAAGGCTGAGAGACGCCATCCATTCCGTAAGAGAGATTATACGCTCGCGCCTGTTGCGTAATGCCGATAACGCCTCGTTTCCGGTTAAACGGGTATCGTATCTTTGAATACGCCCCTTTGTAACTTGGACAGACTCAATTTCTTCGATTTTAAAAACCGCCGTATCCCCTAATTTTAGATTGCCTGTTCCCATTAATTCCAATGAGTATTCATTCCAGCCGTGAGTGCTTCCGGCAAGAAATTCAAGTTCCGTAGGGGAAAAAGCGCCTTTTTCATCGGGGAACGATCCATATATTTTTAACATGGGGAATTCTTCGATTGTAATTATTATTGATTTTTCATTACTTTTATTTTCAACAACTGATATTTTTATTTCCGGTTTTTGTTTGTTGTTTTTGCTTGACGTTGAATAAACAGAAATAGTTTTAAACTTGGAAGCGGAGCCGTCAAGCGCTTGTCCGGTTTTTTCCGCAAGAGATACGCAGTTAAATATTAAAAATGTTAATATAACTAAAATAAAAATCTTTATAACTTTCATATTCTACCTTTAATAACTTATTTTAATTCCAAACGACGGTATTGGAATAGGTATATCATAACTTGCAGAAAAACTGCCTTCGTTCATTTCGCCTGTATACTGGTTAAAACTTGTATTCCCTTGAGGAGTATACAATAATCCCAGGACATTTTCTATCGCAAAATAAAATTCATATCTTGTCTTTCCCGTTTTATTTCCTCCGAAGAACGAAACTTTTATATCCATAGACAGCGATGCGGTAGTGCGGTTGTTTTCATCAAAAACAGAATTCCAAAAGAATTCTTCAATAAAATAACTTTCTCCTCCGTTATAAACCAGCACAGGAGAGCTTTTAGGTCCGTCTTTATCTCTTTTTGGAAAGAGTCCGCCCGACGCTATTCCGAAACGCGTATAAAAATTCATTTTTTGCGTAGGTTTAACATTTAATATCAAATTAAGATTATGAAACCTGTGGTATGACGGAAAGTACCAGTCGTCGCCGCGGTTTCCGCCCGATCTTACCATACCGCCTGTTTTGCCGTTCGGCTCCCGGTACTTTGCCCAGTTATATGAATAAGAAAGCCAGCCGTCCCAAAAACGGCTTTGTATTTTTTGCAGCATAGCATCTACGCCGTATATTATTCCTTCGCCGTTAAAATAAGGATCAACTTTTACCGTATCATTTCCCGAATCTATTAAAACATACATTCTGTCAAAAACTTTTTTATAGTAACCTTCGATATTCAGAATTAACGATTCGGGGAATTCAAACTTGACGCCCAGAATAGATGTCCAGCTTCGGTTGGGGCTTATTCTATCAAAATTATATTCTTTCTCAGCATCAAAGACTGTATTGTCTACAGCTGAGAAAAATCCGGTGCCTGCGGAAATGTCAATTGAGTTAAATATACCTTTGTTGCGTAGAATATTAAAATCAAGATTTAAACGCGGATTAAATACAGGATCGCTTTGTAATGTAAAACCGTCTCCCAATAACATAAAATGATCCACGCGGACGCCTAATTCCGCGCCGAAACGATTTCCGTCTGTATTGAATTCACTAAGCAAATAACCGGAAGTTGTTATAAGTTTATTTTGCAAATTAGGCTTATAAGTCATTGGCACTTCAACCGGTATATTTCCCGGATACCTGCCAAAGAAATTTAAAATATTATTTTTTATATTTTCATCTGTAATTTTATCGAATGGAATGATACGGGATGAATGTTGGTCGCCTTTTGATTCTGAAATGGAAAATAATTCCTGCGCTCCGATGGCGGCAAGAAAGTTATTTGATAATTTCCAGTCATAATCAATGCGTCCCTGTATGTTGTATTTTGTCTCAGTTTGAACCATGTGCATTTCGTTGTAATATTGATATTTTTCCGAATCCATACCTTTTGATGTCAAGAAAAATTTAATAGCTGAAGGGAAATCATCAGTGAAATATTTATTGTGAATTTTGTTTTCCAGTATTCCGTCCATGTCTGATCCTTCATATCCCGCTCCGGCGGTAAATTTTAACAGCATATCGTTGCGTGGATTCCACGATAAAGACGACGTTAAAAAAGTTTGATAATTAACATAATCAACGTCAATATCAGTATCGCTGTTTAGTTTTTCTGTTCTGTCTTCGTTTTGGTATAATACGCCGCCGCCGTCCATTCCGAAAAAGCCTGTCGCGGATATAACCAAATTATCCGTAAACCGGTAATTTCCGCTGATTGTTCCAGCCCTGATGAACGGCGCTGTTCTTATATAATTAATTACTTCCAATTCAGGAATGGAATGTGAAAGTTCTTTTGCGCCCCAGATTACAGGATCGTAATATGTAACGCGCCCCATAAAAAGAATGCCGCCCTTTCCGTTCAACGGAACAGAAAGATTAAAATTAGCGGCGCTTGTGTTTACGCCAAGTTCAAATTCAGTTTCGGTAGAGGAGGGCTCTTTGGAAGTTATCTCAAGCAGTCCTGAGATTGTATGCCCGTAACGGGAAGAAAATACGCCGTGAGATAATTGCGCGCTTTTTACCATGCGGGGATCAAAAATTGAAAAGCCGCCTCCCCAAAAGTACGGGGTATTGATATAGAAACCGTCTAAGGACGCCATCATGTCGCCGGGTTGTCCGCCGCGGATACTGGGTTCTGCGTTGAAAAGACCAGAATAACCGACGCCGGGAAGAAGTTTTATAGTGCTCATTACATCTTCGATTATTCCTATTTCCGCCGTTTGGGCTATTTCCTTTTCACCTACGGCGACGCTTCTGCCTGTTTTTGATTCGCTTGTTCCGGGTTTTGACGCCTCAACTACAAGTTCCCGCCCCTGTAAAAAGCCGGAAAGACGCAGATAAACAGTAAATGAATTGCCCGTAACAGGAATCGTTATAGTGCCTGTTTCATAACCGGGATACGCGGCGTAAAGCAAAATTTGTCTGTCGTCGGGAACCTGAACTTTTGCTTTTCCGTCTTTATCGCATATATACTCGTTTCCGCCCCTTGTGCGTATAGACGCGCCTTCAAGCGGGAGCTCTAAATCTTCGTCAATTACAATTACGGTAATATCGCGGCAGAATAGAGGAATGGCGCAGAGAAAAAATATAAATAAAAGAATATATCTATTTATACTAAATTTCATTTTATCATTTTAATTGATTATTTGAATTTAGAGAAGTCTCTTTTGTTATTTCTCCCGTTAAAATAACCTCTAATTCATGAATTATCTCTGTAAGTTCTTCAGCGGAAGAAGACGCCTTTCTGGTTGACTGAATAAAATTTGACAGTCCCTTTGAAATATCGGTTATTGCCACATTAATCTGCTCTGTTGATTTTAACTGTTTTTGAGTTGATAATGTGATCGTTTGCGCCTGATTAGCGGTTATTTCAGCTCCAGAGCGAATTTCGCGGAAAATATCGTCAAGTTCCTTGATAAGGTTATTGCCTTCCCTGATTTTATCCGTGCTTTCTTCGCTGGAAATTATCAACGATGATGAAGACTCTTGAATTTCCTCTACTTGTTCGCGAATTTGCATGGTAAGGGAAGCGATGTCGTCCGCAAGACGGTTTACCTCGTTAGCCACAACGGCAAAACGCCTGCCGTGTTCTCCCGCGCTCGCCGCTTCCAGTCCGGCGTTGAACGCTATAACTTTTGTTTGATCCGTTATCGTATTAATATTTTTTACAATATCGCGTATTTTTAATATCTTGTTTCCAAGATTTATAATGCTTGTAATTACGCTGTCGTTCTTTTTCTTGATATCCTCAAGTTGGTTAATATTGTGTTCCAGAACGGAAAATCCGTGAATAACGTCATTTTCCATTTTGTTCGCGATATTCGATACGTTGGATGTTTTTTCGGAAATATCCCCCGCTATTTGGATGTTTTCTTTAATTGTGCTTTCAATCTCATGAATACTTGCCGCCTGATTGTTTGCTGTAATAAAAATTTCTTTGGATGAAAGGAATATATCATCGGTGGAATTTTTAATAATTTTTGCGACTGAACGGGTTTGTTCCACTGTCGCCAGAGCGGCATCGGCGGCTTTGGCTTGAGATTCTATCATGTTTTTAAATAATTTTAGATGGCGTTTACTTGAAAGACCGGCGGTAAAACCGGCGACCATCATCGCAAGAACTCGTAATGATTCGTTGTACAAAGGAAAACTGACAGGTATTACTTTGTCGCCAAGCGTAAAAGAATATGGTAAATCAAGAACATGCCCGTTAGCCATAACGACGATCAAGTAGCAGATACTTGAAAAAATACCGGAATAATAAGCGCATGGAACGCTGTATCTGAAAGAGCCCGCCATAATAAGCACTATGTAGAAAAGAGCCTCTATCGAAATAAAAGTTATGGGAGGGGATATTTCAGGATATGTGCAGCCTATCCAAATCGCGCCGGTAATAAATAACGCGTCTAAAGTTACGCAAAAATATTTAAAATAAGAGGGAAGCGTTTCTTTTTTTCTGATATAAAAATATAAAAAACATGAAAAAAGCAAAAAACCGCCCGTAAATGAATACGCGCGTAATGGAAAATGCTCAAGTCCGTTCGCTTTTCTGATAAAAGAAACAAGAACAATACATAAAACAAAAATCAAAGCAAGAGCGAATCTGAATTTGTTTATTAATTTTTCTCCGTCGTATTCATCGCGAATGATTTTTTCATTTGTTTCTTTATCTGTCATAGTATACATCTCCTATAAGTGAATTAACCGCTTTAAGCATATTATGGTTATTAAACGAATTTTTAATAATATAACTTGAGGCGCCGAGTTTAAAGGCGCGTTCCTGTTCTTCTTTGTCATCTTTTGATGAAATGACAATAATGGGAATATTTGAAAGTGATTCTTCATTTTTAAGATTTTGAATAAGAGAAAATCCGTCCATAACAGGCATATTTAAATCGGTGCAGATTAAATCGTAATGTTTTGTTCTCGCGGCGTTTAACGCCTCTTCTCCGTTTGCCGCGGCGTCTACAATATATCCTTCAGATAACAAAATATCTTTTTCAATCTCGCGGGTTGGAAGAGAGTCGTCGACTACAAGGACGGATTTTCTGTTTTCTTTCGCTTCGTCAAAGACTTTTTTGTATTCCGGTATTTTTACTTTTTTTGCCATTTTAATTATCGTTGGAATATGTAAAATACTTACCATTTCATATTCTTCATTTTGAACAATACCGGAAAAGACGGTCATATTTTTCATAAATGACGGCAATGTTTTAAGTATTACGGATTTCATAGCGTAGATATTATTAACGGCGAGAGCCGCGGAGTCTTCATAAGAACGGATGATAACAATAAAGATTGAATCTGTATCATGAATAGAATCGTCTTTAATTTTTAATATTTGATTAAGATAATATAATTTAATAATACGATCATTGTATTTTACTTCAAGTTTGTCCTCTGATGAAATTATCTCATCGCGTTTTATAAGCATTATCGCTTCTACAAAGTTAGCCGGTATAATGAATTTCATTCCGTTGCATTCTATCGGCACTCCCATAAGCGCCGCTATAGACAGCGGAATCATAATCGTAAATTTTGAACCCTTGCCCTGTTCGCTTTCGACGACAATACTGCCTTTTAAGGCTTCTATACTGTCCCGAACCACGTCCATTCCTACGCCTCTGCCTGAAATATTGCTTGCTTTTTCCGATGTTGAAAATCCGCTCTGGAAAATAAAATCCGTAAGTTCTTCTTTAGAAAGATTTTTTGAAGTTTCATCGTCAATTAATCCCTCTTTTACAATTTTTTGCCTGATTTTTTCGGTATCAATACCTTTTCCGTCGTCGGAAATTATAATCTTCATATTGCCGCTTTCCCGCGAACATATAATCGATATTTTGCCTGTTTCTTCTTTTCCCGTGGCAATGCGTTCCTGCGGCGTTTCAATACCATGATCAACAGAGTTTCTAACCATGTGCAGCAATACTTCGGATAAGGCTTCAATAATATTTTTATCTATTTCGTTTTCTTTGCCTTCAAGAGTTAACTGCACATTTTTGCCGAGTTCCTGCGCAAGTTCATACACATAACGCGGATAGCTGTCAAAAATAGTCGATATCGGAAGAGTGCGAAGAGAGATTACTCCGTCATAAGCTGTTTTTATGCTGTTTCCCGCGTCTGTAACATAATCTTTTAATGATGAATTTAACCTTCCGCATAATCTTTCCAGTTTTTTAAGATAAACCGCCTGCGCGGGATCAATGTTTTTATGCTCTTTAAATGATTTTGAAAATTTCTTAATTAAAGTATCAATTTCCGCGCTGTTTTGAGAAAGAATTTTTGCGTTTACTTCCAGAGTATGCAGCGACATAATGTTTTTAATAATTTCATCTATTTTATCAAGAGAAATACGAATAGTTTCCGTTTTTGCTTCTTTAATTTTTTCTTCTTTAACGTCTTGCTTTTCCGGTTCATCGGGTTTTTCCGTTATTGGCAATGAAAATTCTTTATTTTCCGCAAGAAGGGAAAGATTATTTACATATTCGCCTGTTTCTATATTGTCGTCTTTTAACTTTTGTAATACGCTAAAACCTGTTTTTAAAAGATCCAAAGAAGAGAAGATAAGTTTTATCGCGTTATCGGAAAAAGTTATCTGTTTATCGCGCATTGCGATAAAAACGCTTTCAAGCGAATGGCTTAGCTCCTCTATGCGTTTGAATTCAAGCATACGGGAAGTGCCTTTTAAGGTATGCAGGGCGCGTAACAGGGATGCAATATCGTCCTCCGTAGAAACGCCGTCCTTGACTTTAAAAATACACGTCTCGATATTGGGTAATATTTCAAGCCCTTCATCAATGTATTGTTTTATGAATTTTTCCCTATTCATGGGCATTGTTATTCTCCAAAGCCTATTTATCGCCTGATATGTGATATTTTGCCAGCATTTCTTTGAGTTCGCTTGACATATTATTCAGTTTGCCTACAGTATCCGATGTAATGGTGGTTGCTGAAACAAACTGATTTACACCGGCGGAAATTTCCTTTAACGCCGTGAAAACGTGAGCGGCGGAAACTTCCTGTTGTTTACTGAGATTAAAAATCTGCTGCATACGGACGGCGACATTTTGAGAAACGTCGACTATATTTTCAAAGACTTCTTTTTGTTCAACTATTCTGTTATAACCCGCGTCTATTGCGCGAGAGCCGTTATTTGCCTCAGTTAAAAGGTTTTGAGCGGCTCTATTTATTTCAGAGATATTTTCTTTTATTTCCGCCGCGGATTCAACGACATTATTGGCAAAACGCCGTATTTCATCCGCCACCGCGGAAAAGCGCGAACCGGCTTCGCCTGAAGACGCCGCCTCAAGTGCGGCGTTAAATGCTATAAGTTTGGTATGATCCGCGATACTGTCTATAATTTTAACTGATTCGTCAATTCCGGAGAGCATGTCGGTTAAATTTTTAATTATATTGATAGTTTTTTCATTTTGATTTCTGATGTCAAACATCATGTTTTCATTGGCTTCTCTAAGACTTGCGCCCCTGCGGCTAAGTTCTTGCGTTTGAACGGCAAGGTTAGCCACTTCTTTGGTTTTTTCGGCTGATTGCGCGGTAAGATTCCTGTTGTTTTCGATTGTGCTGACAATTTCCGCGACGCTGGCGGATTGTTCGTTTGCGGTAGCCGCCATTTGCCTTGCGGTGGAAGATAAATCAATCATGGCGAGCGAAACCATAGAAGAATTTTTATTGATAGCCGAGAATGTAATCTGTAATTTTGACAGGAAACCGCCTAATAAAGTCATAAAATCGCCGAGTTCGTCGCTTGAAATTGATTCAATAACTACGGAAAGATCATTTTCGTTAAGACGTTTAAAAACAACGCCCATGCTGTCGGTAGATCTGCGAATGCTGAAAGCTGTGATAAAAATAATAAAGAACGCAAAGAATGTGGCGAAAATAGCGGCTGTAAGAGACAATATTAATCGCAGACGATAAAGGGAAATTCTATCTTTTATAATGCTTTCCAGTCTGCCAAGAGACGCGACTTGCAGACGATATGTAGTGTTGTTAGCCCTGGTTGCCGTTTCAAAAAGCGCGGGAATAACTTTAATATCTATAACAGGTTCGTTAATAATGTATTCTACGGAATTGGAAAAATAAGCGATAGTGTCATAACAGGATTTTAACAGGATTTCAAAAGATTCAAAGGTATCGGTATTTTTATTTCTTATAGTTTCAACCGAGTGGAACCTGTTTTGTATTCTTACATTGTCGGAATACATTAATAATTCCAAATTAAGCAAAAGTTCTGTTTTTCGTCTTTGAGTAAACGCGCCGTCTTGAATTGTTCTTAATAAATTTCCAATTATAACCATCCTGTCCTGCGTTTGAGGAAGTTCGTGAAAAGCCGCGGCGATAAGATAAGCGCTTTCTATGTCCCTGTCCGTAATAAGTCCTGAAACATCAACCACATAAATTATTATTTTATTTAAATCCAGCATCATCTGCCTGTATGCCCATAAAAAAGAATCCCTAACATAGGTTTTTGATAAAAGTTCCCAATTATCAAACAGTGATTGAGGAGACGCCGTTAACGCCTCATCGTAAAAATATTTTTCATATTCATCTTTTAACTCTAAAAGCAATTCCTCTATGTGTTTTTTTACGCCTTCAGCGTCGCCTTCAGAATTATCAAAATAAAAATTGACAAATAAAGGAATATTTTGCATTAACGCAATAGCGGGATTCATAACTTTAATGCCGTTAAGTTCAACACGGTCTTTATTTATTGACGAAAAAGACATGGAAATAATTGAAAACAGCATAATTCCCAACGGTAATAAAAATACGGAAGCGCTGATTGTCAATTTATTTATTAATTTTAAATTTTTGAACAACTTTATTTCCATACTACGCCCCTGTTAATATGATAATTTTCTTTCAAGAATTCTTCGGAAATAATCCGGTGAAAATCCGCCTAAAAAACATTCATAATTACGTTCGCTGTCAGGTTCCAGATTTTGTAAATGTTTAATGCTTTCAAGAGTTTTTTTTATTTTATATTCATATCTTGTGGGGTTTACATCGGCGGAAAGAACTGCGATTCTGTAAAAAGCAGGCCAGAAGAATTTGTCTTTTACAGAAGATTCATTATAAAATATTTCCGCTTCTGAAGGACTGCCTCTTAAAAAATAATACTCGCCGCGTAAAAACCTTGTAAACGCGCTTGAATTATATTTTTCAAGGTATAAAATAATTATTTCCGCGTTGTCAAAATCCTGCGCGTTTAGATAATAAATGGCTGATGCCGCAAGAGCGCTTCCCGAAAGAGAAGAAGGGTCTTTATTTTTAAGTGCGTCAAGCGTTTCTTCCGCGTTGGGTCTGCCGTCGTCTTTTTTTAAAATTTCATTTATTTCTGCGCAGCTTACAGTAATTTCATTTTTTGGCTGAAAAGATTTAATTTTATTTTCAACGGGAAGTTTTTCATGTTTTTTTTGTTTGTAATCGGCGTATTTGTGATGCTCTGTAATAGGGGGATGGTTTTCTATTCGTTCATAAATATACGGAGTTCCTGTTTTTTGAAAATAAAAAACATCGGATAAATTTTTACTTGCAAGCAGAGGGTGTCTTACGGACGCCGTTTCAGATGCGCCGATAAATAAAAATCCGTTAATGAAAAGCGATTCGGAAATATTGTTGATAACGGAGATTCTTGACTTTGAAGAAAAATAGATTAACGCGTTTCTAAAAAAAATAATATCATATTGCTTGTCAAGTCCGCGCATTATATTATGAGGAAAAAATCGAACCTTTTTGCGGATATTTTCGGGCACTATATATTCATCACCGTCCTTAATCAAATAAGAATCAAGAATATGCCTGCATGAAGACCCGTCAGCGCGAAGAGCGTTAGCCGTATAACGGGCGTTTTTTGCTATATCTATTGATTCGGCGCAGATGTCAAAAGCGTCGACCGAAAAATCAAAATCAAGACCGTTTTTTTTATGGTAATCAAGAAGCATGGCGATACTGTAAGCCTCGCAGCCGATTGAAACGGCGGCCGAACATATTTGCAATGGGCGACCGAGTTTTACCAGTTCCGGTAAAAGCTCTGAAAGAAGATTAAAATGAGCGTCTTCCCTGAAAAAATATGTTTCGTTAACGGTAAGATATTTTGCGATAATATATATTTGTTCGCGGGAAGTAAGAAGGTACTCAAAGACGGCTGGATTTTCGACAAAAGAAGAGCCGCAGGTAAATTCTATGTATTCATTTAATTTAATAAGGGCGTCGCTTTCAGTTTTTATGCCGAGAATTTGTTCAATTCGGTGATATAAAAATAACAGAGCGGGGTTAGAAAGCGCTTGTGCGGGAACATCAACCGCTGTATCCAAAACCGCAGTGTTATAAGACATTATTAACTTTCTCCGCCCGTTAAATCCAGTAACTTCTGCGCGATTTCATTTAACGGGAGAACTATGTCCACACAGCCTGTAGCGATTGCTTCCTGCGGCATGCCGAAGATCATGGAAGTCGCCTCGTCCTGGGCGATAGTAATGCCGCCCGCTTTTTTAACAGCCCGCGTGCCTTCGGCTCCGTCGCTTCCCATTCCGGTAAGGACTACGCTGATAAGAGAATCGCCGTAATGTTCCGCCGCTGTTTTAAATAAAATATCAGCCGACGGTCTTTGATTACAGACAGGGGCGTCGAGATTAAAGGCTATGCCATCCGCTCCCACAGTTAAATGTTTTTCGGTAGGTCCGACATAAACATTGCCCTCAATTGGATAGATTCCTTCTTCGGCAAGTTTTACATCGAGCTGCGAATAACCGTCCAGCCATTGTACAAAACCTTTGTCAAATCCTGACGTGTTGTGCTGTACAAGCAATATCGGCACCGGAAAATCAGCGGGAAGCGCGGAGAGTAATTGGCATAAAGCCATAGGACCGCCTGTGGAAGACGCTATGACTATGCAGTTTATTTTTCTGTGAACAGTACTGATCTGTTCCGTAGTTTCGCTTTGTACAAGCTCCTTATTTCTGATATTTGTTATATGTTTTAAAGTGTTATATATTTCGCTTCTTTGTATGTCGCTCATTTTAGAAGTGAAATTATCTTTGGCGAAAAATTCATGCGCTCCCTTAACGGTGGCTTCATAAGCCATCTTTGCGGTGTCGTGGGTGCTTATTACCACTATGCCGCATGAACTGAATTTTCTAATTTCTACAATAGCGTCAAGCCCGTTCATTTTGGGCATTTCATAATCCATAGTGATAAGATCGGGATTACATTCTTTGGCTTTATTTACGCCGTCCTGTCCGTTTTCGGCTTCATCTATAATTTCAAATGAGCCTTCGCTTTCAAGAAAATCCCTTAAAATTGAACGAACCAGCGGACTGTCATCCACTATCAGCGTTCTAATCATATTAATTCCTCCGAAACACGGTTTATTATTTTGTTTGCGTCAATAACAAATACGTCGTTGTCATTCCATTTAAAAGACGCGTTGATTTCATCCGCAAATTCATTCGAATCGGATTTTTTTTCAATGTTAAAAATTTCCTCGTTTTGTATATTCGCTATGGCTGTTATATCGTCAATAAGGAAGGCGACCCTGTCAATTTCTTCTTTTAAAATTAAAACTTTCTTGCGCGGGCATGGTTTTTTTTGGAATAAAAGACCGGTATCAAATAACGCGTAAGGAGTTGAATATCTGTTTACGATTCCAAGCACATAAGAAGGCATAAGCGGAAGGGGATACACCGCGTCAAATAACGCGATTTCCCCAATCAGGCGGGACGGGAAACAGTAATATTTTTCCATAATGGAAAAAACAAGGAATTTTTCACAGTTTATTGTTTCCGCAGACTCTTCAGTCTGCTCTTCAACGTCCGTGTGTTCTGACATCCCTCACCTCTGTGTCAATTATACCATTAATAAAAAAAGTTTTCTATGTCTTGTAAAATAAAATTAAGATCGCTAAAACTTGTCTTTGTATCCGGTAATGCTTGTCTGAATAAACTACCATAGGCTTTTTTCAGGATACGTCCGTCAAGAACCGCGACGACGCCCTTGTCGGCGCTCCGGCGCATGAGTCTGCCAAAGCCCTGTTTAAACTTCATAACAGCCTGAGGCAGGGAAAGTTCCATAAAAGGGTTTCCGCCGCGTTTTTCCACAGCCTCCCTGCGCGCCTCGTGGACGGGGTCGCTCGGGGTGCGGAAGGGCAGGCGGCAGATAATGACCAGCCGCAGGGTGTCGCCGGGCGCGTCTACCCCTTCCCAGAATGAGTCTGTGGCAAACAGGCAGGAGCTTTCGTCGGATAAGAAAGCTTGTAACAGGCGGGTGCGATCGTCATCCCCTTGTTTCAGACAACGTATGCCCATTGGGGTAAGCTCATCGACGGCGGCGTTGTAACTGCCTGTTAAAGACTGGTAGGAAGTGAACAGCACAAGGGCGGAGCCTCCCGCGACGGCGGCAAGTTTTGCGACAGCCTTGTTAACAAATTCCTGATACCCTTCTTCGTCGGGGAGGGGGGCGTCTGTGGGAGATGCAAGGAGAACCGCGCTTGAGTAGGGGAATGGAGAGGGGAAACAGCCCGAAAGCGGCTGGCGGGTATTGATACTGTCAATTCCGCAGCGGCTTGCCCAGAAAGTAAAGTCGTCGTTGATTGCCAAAGTCGCGGATACGCAAACTACGGTTTTGTTTGGCGAGAATACGCTGTCTTTCAGAATAGGAGCCAAGTCAAGAGGCGTTTTTGTAAAGACAGCCCAAGGACTATTTTTAAAGTTTAATTTTTCTACCCATAAAACATTGTCTTCGTGTTTTTTATAATGGCAAAAAACATTGCAGATTTCAGCAACGCCGTCCAGCCGTCTGACAATAGTTTTAATTTCCCAGACAATAGGATCCGCCATTTGTTCATCGTCAAGATTTTCTAAAATATCGCGGATCAAATTTGTAAGACCGAGTATATCTTTTCGTAAATCCTTAAAATTAGGGAACAAAGATTTTTTTAAAAATGATTCATCAACGGAAGGAGAGAGCCTGAAAATTCCCTCTATGCCGCATAATTCCAAAGCGCAACTATCCAAGCTTTCAGCGGACGCGCGTATTTTTTGGATAGCGTCAGCCATATCGTCTAACCGGTCTTCGCTTGAAGGCAGCATTGCGCATAGTCTTACCAGCAAGCCATGTATGTTCGCCTTGCGCGTATTGTAGAGTCTTGTAAGCTGGCGGAAGATTCCCGTTCTTGAAAAATCCTGCGAAAAGAATGAAGTAGCCGCGTTTTCAATCGTGTGCGCTTCGTCTATGACAAGACGATTAAAGGGCGGCAGAACCACCGCGTTTTCATAACCCGCGCCCTGATACCTCGCCGCTAAGTCGGCAAAGAGCAGATGATGATTTACAACGATAATGTGCGCGTTATTTGCCTCTCTGCGCAGAGCGAATATAAAACACTGTTCCCTCCATGAGCAATGATTCCCCAAACATAAATCGGATTCAGAGCAAACACCAGCCCATAAAGTTTCGGAAGGCATAAATGAAAGTTCCGATCTTGCCCCTGTTTTTGTGTTATGCGACCATTCCACAATACTGTCAATTTCTTTTTTATCGAACTCAAAGAGCAAACCTTCGCGTAATGTGTCGTTAAGCCTTCGCAGACAAAGGTAATTACCCCTTCCTTTCATAATGACGGATTTAATTTTTACATCTCCCATGCTTGAAGCGACAAGAGGGATATCCTTCTCAAATAACTGCTGCTGCAGTGTGATGGTAGCGGTGGAGATAACAACTTTTTCCTTGTTTTCGAGCGCAAAGCGCATGGCGGGAAGGAGATAGGCGAATGACTTGCCTACACCGGTTCCCGCTTCCGCCATAACAAGAGCGTCTTCGTTAAAAGCGCGAATAATCAGGGCAAGCAAGTCAAGCTGAGATTTGCGCGGCTCGTATGAAGGAAGAAGTTCCGCGACAGAACCGCCTTCGCATAGGGAGGCTATTATTTGTTCCGAGTCGATAATTTTTGCCGCGCTGATTTTGTCCCCCTCCCTGACTAACGCTAACTAATAGCCAATAATGCAAAAACTTTTGCGTCCCCCAGAATATTCTCCAGAAGCGCATACTCATTTGGCTGGTGAAGGGTTTCCTGCGTCTTTGTCCAGACCGCGCAGTCAATTCCAATGTTACGGAGATATGCCGCCATAGTGCCGCCGCCGATACCGATTGGGCGCGGCTTGACGGAATAAACTTCCGGTATAGCTTTATTCAGTAATGTAACAATCGGCGCTTTTATATCAGTCGCTTTTGAGCATGTTGATTGCTCAATATTATATTCAACCGTAACGTGAAATTCTTTTTCTATTCGGGATTTTATTTTATCAATTTTGGCTAGTACGGCTTCCTGAGAATAACAGGGAAGAACGCGCATATCCATGTAAAAAACATCCTCGCCGGGAATAGTATTGATGTTAGGGACGTTCGCCTCTTTTTTTGTCGGCTGAAAAGTAGAGTAGTCGGGATCAAACATCGGATTTCTCTTGTTAAACTTAGCCGAAAGTTCTTTGTGCAGACGGAAACCAAGAATCGCCCCCGCGAGAAAAGCGTTTGCTCCCAAATCCGGCATTGAGCCATGAGCCTGTTTTCCGTGAGTCGCGAACTTCATCCATAAAATATTTTTTTCCGCTACTTCGATACATTCGCCCTTTGTATCTCCGCCGTCGGGAACAAGCACCATGTCGTCTTTTTTGAATAAATCGCGGTGATTGTTTACAAGCCACTCAATGCCGAAAGCGGAGCCCACCTCTTCGTCAGCCGCAAATAAAAGTTTTATTGTTCGGGAAGGCTTTAATCCCTGACTTACAAAAGCCAGCGCGGTAAGAACGGAAGATACAAGCCCCTGCTGATTATCTTCCACCCCCCGCCCGATAACTCTTGGTCCCGGAGAGTCGTCTTTGCGAATAACAGTCCACGGATCGCTGTTCCATAATTTATCTTCTCCGGGCGGAACAACGTCAAGGTGGCTCAATATCCAGAGTCTTCCTTTGTTTTCATCGCCGCCGTCAATTGTCGCGATTAAGTTCGGGCGAATTTTACTTTTTACCCTTTCATCGGGCGCGTCAAAACGTTCAAGCCGCGTTATGCCGTGAGCGCGAAGCCAGTTTTCAAGGAAAAGACATTTTTCCAATTCGCCGTCTCCGCCTGATTCAGGCGCAATAGCCGGCAGTTTTGTAAGTCCTGTTTCAAGCTCAACCGCCAAATCCGCGGAATTATTGATATACGAAAATATTTTTTCTTTCATTTTGAATAAGCGCCCCAGCTTGTTTTTATCAGCGTTTCTATGTCAGAATAACGCGCCTGCCAGCCGAATAATTCCCGCGCAAGAGACGCGGAAGCCGTAAGTTTGGCGGGGTCTCCCGGACGGCGATCTGTTATTTTCGCGGGTATGGGCTTTCCTGTTACCTTGCGCGCAGTTTCAAGCACCTCGGTTACGGAAAAACCTTTTTCACTTCCAAGGTTAACGGTAATACTTTTGTTGTTTTTTATAATGTGTTCAAGAGCCATAAAATGACCGGAAGCAAGATCGCTTACATGGATATAATCGCGGATACAAGTGCCGTCCGGAGTATCGTAATCGCTACCAAACACCTGCATTTCTTTTCTCATACCGCAGGCGGTTTCCATGATAACGGGGAGCAAGTTTGCGGGATTTTGTTCAAGCCCTTTTATGCGCCCTTTTACGTCGTAGCCTGCGGCGTTGAAGTAGCGAAGACTTGCGTAACGGATATTTTTTAATTTTTCGTACCAGCTTAAAAATCTTTCAATTTCCAGTTTTGTAAAACCGTAGTAATTTTCAGGGTTTGTAGGATGTTTTTCATCAATGGGAAGATATTGAGGCTCTCCGTAAACGGCGGCGCTTGATGAAAAAACGATATTTTTAATTCCAGCCTCGCAGGCGGCGTTTAAAATATTCAGCGTACCCGCTATGTTGTTATGGGAATATTTTTCGGGGTTCAGCATTGATTCACCGGCGGCTTTAGACGCCGCCAGATGAATGAGAGCGTCAAATTTTACGCTTTTCATAGCGGCAAGGAGCGATTGGTAATCGTGAATATCACCGTGGATAAATTTTGCTTCTTTAAAAAGATTTTCGCGAAGCCCGCTTGAAAGATTGTCGTAAACAACGCAGTTGCAGTTCTTGTCAAGGAATTCCCTTGTTACATGACTGCCTATATATCCCGCGCCGCCTATAATTAATATGTTCATAAGAATATTATATCTTAATAAAGAAAAAATTAAAACATGAAAGACAAGCCTATTTTGATAAAGCTGTTTACCCAATACTGACCAAGTTCTCCGTCTTTATTGCCTTTAAAAATACCTGCGGCTATTTTTGTCGTCAAATTGCCCTGTGTCCACGCTATGTAAGGAATTAAATAACAATCGGAATCTTCTATGTCCCATATACATGTTATGCCGTTCTCAAGTTTATCCCTGAAAAAACTTTTGGTTAAACGCGCGCTGATACGGGTAGAAGTTATATCCAAACCGGCTTCCGAATCAAAAATAGGATTATCCCCCACATTGTTGTTTAAAAGGCGGATAGTTTCACTGCATTGCGCGTTAAAATTTATACCCAAAAAAAGATTCCTGTCAAAACCAAACGCCCACGCGGCAAACGGATTTTTAAGAGAGCCGTCATCGCCATGTATATCTTCGGTTATATTTATCGCCGCTTCCGCGCGCAGATTAAAATCAAAAAGAACCTGCGCGTAATCAACTCCAATTTGATGATAACGGGTATAATTTATCTGCGGGTCTATCAAAGAAATATTGCCGGTATAGCCGCCCGGAATATTTGGCGGAATATTTTTACTAATAAGATCGCTAATAAACGCGTTTATTCCTTTATCTGTAAGACAATAGGTTGGTCTGAATAAATTACCGTAAAAATATTGAAGACCTAAATCTACCGAACTTATTGTAGTTGTAAAACGAAGACCTGTCTGAAAATATTTAATGCCTGATGTGTCGGGAAATTCAAATGGATCAGGTAAATCGGACGAAAACATTTGATTCATCATACCTAGCATGCCTGTTCCACCGGGAAACGCCGATACACTTTTAATTAACCTTGTTTTTATTTCTTCTTTGGTTATTTCCATCGTGTTTGAGTATTGCGACGGCGTCCAGCGTCCTTCGGTGGCAAAACGATGCGGCGTAAAGTTGGGAATAAATACTCCTTCCAGTTTTGAAAAACTGCCGGCGTTCCATGTGATGTGAACCATCGGACGGGCTATTTTTCTTTCCTTTATATCCGTAATATCTATTAAGTCTGTATAGTCGATTGGGTTAATTACATCTAACGGTCCGTTACTGTCAACTTTTCCCCATATTAATTTACGGTAACCTACTTCAACATTTACCGCGCTGATATATGCGCGTATATAAGCCTCGTCTATAATCAGCGGAGTGTGATTTTTTTCTTTTAGTTCGGGACTTTTTGTCCATAATTCATTTATGGAATCATAATTAATATTAAAAGAAGAAAATATATCAATATAAGAACTTGTAAACGCAAAATTAGGCTTTATATTCCAAGAAAAAACAGCAAACGATTCGTCATCTTTAAATTTATTAAAAAAATGCGTCGCCTCGGTGGAAATTTCTCCGCCTGCCTTAAATGATGCGGAAGATTTTGGCGCTTCTTCGTCTTCCTCAAAGCCAAACCCGAAATCCTGCGCCAGAATAATACCGTTTATTAACAAAACAGCGGCGGTGAATAAAATTACTTTTCTTAACATAATTCAGTCCTTAAACTATTTGCTTACTTTCCCCGTTTCAAGATACGATGTTGTAAAAATTCCTTCGGGAATAGGATCGTTGTATTTTACAATCTCGTTTGTAATGGTTGTGGACGTTCCGGCGGCGTGAGTTGTCATTTTTGTGACGGTAACTGTAGGTCTGTCTTGAATAGTTTTAATCCCTGACATTTCAACGGTTTTTATAAGAGCGTTTCTTTTGTCGTAAAGTTCGATTTTCATGATAATGGACGTGTCTTTTGCTATCCATTGAACCATTTTTGAATACTGAAAAGCACTGTCCTTCGGCACAGATTGGATCACATAACAGGGTGTAATACCTAGATTTTCTTCCCTGAGCAAAGTATGGGTATCAAGGTCTGCGCTTCGGCTTGTCGATGAAATGTCGTCAAAGGAAAAATCAGTCCCCATAAAACTTTCCGAACCTCCGGAAGCGGCAATGCGCCTGACTCTGCCTATATTGGGCATGAAAATCCAGCGATCATCGGGGGCGTTTTTATTCTCCATAGTAAGGAAACGGCTTCCCGCGACGCTTGCGGGTTGTTGAAAAACAATTACACTGCGCGCCCCATTCGGTCCGTCTTTTGAATAATTGTCAATAAGTCTTTCCGTAGTTGATCCGTCTTTTGCCTGTATAACCATTCTTGAACGGGTAGAAACAGTATCAGCCTTAATTCTGTTTCTTGACGCTCTTACGATAGAGTCGGCGTCCTGCGCGTGGAGCGAAAACAACGCTCCAAAGAACAAGACCGATAAAATAAGTTTGCTTTTCATACATTCTCCTTATATTTTTGACCACGAACCACACGAACCAACGCGAACAACGACGAGATATGTGCAAAAAGTTCGTGATGTTCGTGTGGTTCGTGGTAGAATTCTTTTTTCGGACATCTCAAATATTTTCCTTATAAATGAATTTAGGTTTAATCAACAAAAGAAGCGCAGGAAGCACCGTTAAACTAACAAACGCGCTTGAAAACATTGTAATAGCTATTAACATTCCAAGATCGCCTAACATGACAAAGTTTGACAGTACCAATACGGCAAAACCCGCGCCGACCGACAAAGCGTTGATGATAATGGCTTTCCCTGAGCTGAAAAACACCTGACGCAGAAAATCGCCCCCGCCGCTTGCGGCAATGCCGCCGAAAGCCAGATATTCCCGTTTATAAGCTTCAATGCAGTGAATAGAGTAATCAATCCCGATACCGACAGCGACGGCGGCAACCATTGAAGTGCCAAGATTTAGTTTAATTCCGAAAAATCCCATAACGGCAAAATTAATCAGTATGGAGATTGACAGCGGGATAATCCCGATAATACCCGCCATTAATGATTTGTTTGCCAATGATACTATGATAAATACGCAGATGATAGAGAATAACATTGAAACAACCTGAGTTTGTACAACCTGATCATTCAATGAGCTTTCCACCATTGTTGTTCCGCCCAAAGTAAATTTTACCCCGGCGGGAAAGTTCGCGTTAGCGTATTCTTTTATCTTGCGGAAAATAGCGTGGCTGTCTTCCATTCCAAGAGTGCGAAGCTGTACTGTAGCCTTTATTGCCGTAGGTTCAAGAGGATCGTTAGCGTATTCGCTGATGTTTCCAGAGAGCAGAATAAGGTAATTCGCTATTAACCTTTGCAGGTCTTCCTTGCTTTCTTTTCCGTAGCGTTTGGGATCAACAGGTATTTCATAATAAGACGAGCCTTCATAATTTATCTGCTTTTTAAGTTCCCAAACAAGTTCATTAACATCCATTGCGCGGGATTTACTGCCCGCGCGGTCAAACAGTTCTATTAATTCTGTTTGTGTGTAAACTTTATTCTTGTCCGCCTCTGGTTTTTTAGGAGCGCTGACAGCGGGCGCGGCGCTGTACTCAAAAGAACCAAAACCGAAATCATCGGAGCCAAAGTCGCCGAATCCAAAACTATCGGAAGTCTTGGCGGCGCTCGCAACGGACGGCGTTACGCTAAGCCCGTCGGGACTTTCATCGGCGTTAAAGACCTGATTAATGCGTTTTACAAGGTCTGTGAAACCCATTATTTTGCCTACGCCGGGAACATTTTTTTGCAAATAAGAAGAAAGCCCGTCCATTGCGGAAAGAGTATCCGGGTGTAAAATAACTTCCATACTATCGGCGCTTGCAACAACGCTTATAACTTTTGAGCCGCCGAATTGCTGTCTTATAAATTTATCCGCAATGTAAATTTCCGTGCTTGGCTTAAAGTATTCTACCATTACATTGTCGATTATTAATTTTGATAAACCGTAAACGGAAATAATTACAGCTATAACGGCGAAAAAGAGAATCGTCTTTTTTCTGATTGCAAGGATAGTAAGATTGTCAGCAAGAAAAGCGCTGACTCCCTTGTTTTCCGCGCCGGATTCTTTCACCGTTTTAATTTTTTTTGGTCCTCTGATAATTAAAAGCGATGGAATAAGTAAGATAGAAACGATAAACGCGGCGGCTACGCCAAAACTCGCAAAGTAGCCGAACTCCCTGCACGGCGCGACGGTTGTAAAACAAAATGAAAGAAAACTTACAAAAGTGGTCAACGCGGCAAGAAAGACAGGTTTTATAATTTTCATTACTACTTCGATAACAAGAGCGTTATGTTCTTCGCGGCTTATATCGGCGTTATTTATTTCACGGCTCAAAAGGTAATGTGTAACAATGTGAATTCCATAAGCGCTTCCTACCGCTACAAGTATAACGGGCAGAACGGTGGAAATAACGGAAAGTTTAATCCCAAACAAAGGCATTGCCCCGACAGACCATATTACCGATATGACTACGGAGATAAGAGGCAGTACAACCGGAGTAAATGCGCGGAAAGAAATAAACAGTATTAAAAGTACAACAAGAATTACAACGGGGATAAGCAGTTTTAAGTCGGCGTTCATAGCCTCGTTGACAGTAGCGATAATGACGGGCATTCCGGTAACATGGACTGTCGCGTAATTGTCAAAAATATTATGCGCAATGTCTCTGATTTTAATAAAATATTCGCTTGTTTGTTTAGAACTTGCCTGCTCTGAATTTATCGACAACGGAATTAATATTTGAGTCGCGGTAAAATCATCAGAAAAAAGCGCGCGCTCGTACATGTCCCAAGAGAGCAACCGGCGTTTTAATTCTGTTATTTCCTCTTGCGTGCCTTTAAAATCTTTTTTTAAAAGTTTTTCTACTACAATGGCGTCGTCTCTTGACGTAATATATTCGGCGTTAATTAATGAAGTAACGCTTTTTACAATGGGTATTTCTTCAATTTCTGCGGCGTAATCGCTTATGCGGTTAATAAAATCCGCGTCAAAAACAGTGCCGTACTGCCGCTGGAGTCCTACAAGAATAAAAAAGGAGCTTCCGAACTGTTCGTCAATCCAGCGGGATGTTAAAAGAGCAGGATCATCCGGCGGCACAAAGCGAAGGTTGTTGTTTTCTAATTCCGCCTTAGGCAGTTGTAGACCAAAGAATATTGTAATAATTACGATAATGGCGGTAATTAACCATGGATATTTAAATATTTTTTGCATTTCTTCCTGTTTTCTAAAAATTACAACATAAAAGAAATAATGTCAAGTTCATTTAAATTCGACAGAAACAGCTTCCCATTCACGGGTTTTTACTTCAATATTCTCGGTACATTTATCAAGTTTTATTTTAACCGCCTTTGCTTTCTCTCCGTTTGAATAAACGTCAGGGCGGGCAAGTTCTTCCTCAAGTCCCGCTTTCTCTTTTTCAAGTTCTTCCAGCGTTTTGATGATTTCCGCTTCCTGTCTTTCCAACCTGCGGATTCTTGCCTGTTCTTGTTTGTCCAGCGTCCTTCTTTCGATGTTTGAAATGTTTTGCGGTTTTTCATCGGAGAGATTTTTTGTTTTTGATGTTTGCCGGGATTCAACTTCTTTAAATTCCGCGTTTGTTTTAGAATCCAGATAGTACGCGTAATTGCCGTAAAATAGTTTTGCCTTGGCTGGAGTATTATCACTACCCGGCATAAGTTCCAGCGTTTTTGTGGAAAGCTCCTCCATAAAAGCGCGGTCGTGCGAGACAAAAATTATAGTTCCAGAGAATTTTTTTAATGCGTCCAGTAATATGTCTTTTGAATAAAGATCAAGGTGGTTTGTCGGTTCGTCAAGAATGAGCAGATTCATCGGTTTTAAAAACATTTTTAAAAGGGCAAGGCGGCTTTTTTCACCTCCGCTTAATACTGATACGCTCTTGTAAACGTCGTCCCCCCTGAATAAAAAAGCGCCGAGCATGTCGCGTAATTTCGGTACAAGGGAAAAAGACGCTTCTTCTTCCATAAACTCAAGTATGGACAAATTGGAGTCCATCGCCTCCGCCGCGTCCTGTGAAAAGTACCCTGTCTTTATTTCTGTTCCGAGTTTTACGTTCCCCGTAAAATCATTATCCGCGCCGGCGATTATCCGCAATAGGGTAGTCTTGCCCGCTCCGTTTGGTCCCGCGACAACCAGCCGCTCCCCTGCGTCAAGGCACAAATCAAGCGCGGAAAGGACGGGACGTTTCCCGTAACTTTTGCCGATTCCTTCCAGCGTAAGGGCTACGTTAGGCGAATGCGGCGGAGGCGGAAAACTGATGTCAATCTTTTTAAAGGATTCAGGTATTTCAATGCGTTCCATTTTTTCAAGACGTTTTATCAGTTCCTGAGCAAAAGCGGCTTTCGTCGCCTTGTAACGGAAACGGCGGATAAGGGCTTCTGTCTTTTCAATTTCTTCCTGCTGTTCATTGTAGCGTTTTAAAAGCGTCGCAAGTTCTACCTTACGCGTTTTTTCATACGCGCTGTAATTTCCGGCGTACCGTTTTAGATCTCCGTTGTAAAGTTCATAAACCTCATTTACGCATGTATCAAGAAAATATCTGTCGTGCGAAACTAAAAGATATCCGCCTTTAAAATCATTCAGCCAATTTTCAAGCCACGATCTTGCCTCTATATCAAGGTAATTTGTCGGTTCGTCCAAAAGTAAAATATCCGGTTTTTCTAAAAGAACTTTCGCTAGAGCGATACGCATCTGCCAGCCGCCGGAAAACTCTCCCGTGTCGCGGTTAATGTCTTTGTTGGAAAAACCAAGACCGGAAAGAACCGCCGCAATCTCGCCTTCGCGTCTGTAGAAGCCTGTTTCTTCAATCCGTTCCTGTAAATTGTGGTGTTCTTCTATCAATATTTGTGTTGTAGAATCATCATTATTTGATTTTTCAAGTAGTTCCCCAGTTTTTTCCATTTTTTCAAGCAATGCGTGAACAAAACCAAAAGCGCCCTCAACCTCGTCGCGGAGCGTTTTACCTTGATGGACAATTCCCGATTGCGGCAAATAAGAGATACGGGAGTCTTTCTGTACGGCGCGGTCTCCCGAATCGGCGGTAATTTTTCCGGCGATTATTTTCATTAATGTTGATTTACCGCAGCCGTTCGCCCCCATTAAACATGACCTTGAGCCTTCCGCAAGGCGAAGTGAAACGTCTTTTAGTATATCCCTGTCGCCGAAACTAAGGCTAATACGGGAAAATTGAACAAAAGCCATTTTTAATGAGGGGTGTCCGTGAAAAAGTATAAAACTACAGGAGACGGCGATCTTCGCATAACGGTAATATTTTCTATACCGTAATCGGGAACGACTTCAAGGCGCAATCCCTGATTATCAAGCGCATATAAAAAATAAATAGTGTTATTTTGTCTGGTATCCGTAAAAGTAAGAGTAAAAGCGCCGTTGTATCTTTCTTCGTAAGACGGTGAAATATAAAGATCCATGTTGATTCGTCCGCCGCCTTTTGTTTCCTGCGGGATAATCTGCGGGACAAGAAGATCATATCCTGTCCAAGTAAAATCTCCCGTTTGTAAAAATGTAATGGTTCCGTAATTATTGCTTGAAAATACAGGACCCTGATTATAAATTGTCATGAACTGAGTTTCGCGGCGCGCATTTTCCTGAATAATAAGATCGTCTACTTTGGAAGAAAGAGCAGTAAACAAAAGAGTGCGTCTTATACCGGAGCTTTCCGTAAATTGCACAGACAGCGTAGTATTTGTTTTTAATTCCATTATAAGATTTGTTCCCTCAAAATTCCATGTGTGTTCGCCTTCGGAAATTATTCTTTGGTATGTAAATTGTTTTTCCAAATCCGGTAAAATAATTCTTGCGATGCCGGTATCCTGTCCGGGATCAAAACGGTAATTTTTTTCCATCTCCTGAATATTTATCCGTCCTGTGTTAATCATTTGCGAATAAATTTCAGAAGACCATATTTTTGACAAAATCATATCAAGGTCGGGATCGGGAAGATCTTTTTGTGTTGGAACAGTATATTGAACGGAGCCTTCATTTTGATTAAATAATTTTAATCTGAAAGAAAAACAATAACCGATTACCCCGTCATTTGTAAGCACTCTGTACCATTGACCGGGTAAGGGATCGCCCGTCGTGCTTATGGGAGGAACGCCCTGCGCTTCGCCAAGAATTTTTACAATTTCTCCCAGACGCAGGCGGTACACGCGCTTGGAATTATTGTCGGTGGCGGCGCGTATCGGAAGCCCGTCCTGTAAATTTTCGGCGTAGAGCGTCGCATATGGTTTGAAACTTTCAAGCCATTTTTCTGCTTTTCGTTTACTGCCGATAAATTCAAGCTGGGTAAGCGGAATTTCTTTTTTTGTTCCCTTGTATGTTCCCGCTTTTTCAGGTATTCCCACTACCCATATTTTTTCTATATTTGATTTGATATAAACGGGCAAAATGGCTCCTGAATCAACCGGCGGCTCGTCAATAGACCACAGTAAAACGCCGTAACCCAGCTTTGAACAAGAAGAAAGCGTCAGTATTAAAAAAAGAGAAAATAAAAATAATAAACGGTTTAATTTATTCAACTACTGCAATAATATCAGCCATTCTCAGGATCAGGTGTTCCTCGCCGTCAATCTTAACCTGGGTTCCGGCATATTTGTCGTACATAACTTTATCGCCGTTTTTTACAGTGATTTTTTCTTTTTCTGTGCCCGGTCCAACCGCCGTAACGGTTCCCTGCTGGGTTTTTTCCTGCGCTGTATCGGGAATAATGATTCCCCCTGCTGTTTTTGCTTCATTTTTCTCAAGTTTGACCATGACACGGTCGCCTAAGGGAATAACTTTCATATTTTTCCTCCGTATTAAAAGTATTTGTGTTTTCTATCATACAAAAAACAGGTTTTATGGTCAATATACGATCTTGTCCAATTCAAGCTGGGCGGTCAGGTTATCAGGGTCAAACTCAAGCGCGAACAAAAGCGCCCGCCGGGCGTCTCCCGGCTTTTTTTGCGCGGTAAAACACCTTGCTATGTGAATTTGCACATTGGCGGACATCTTGTTTTTTTGAGAACCTAACTCTTGCAGTTTTGCCGCCGCCAATTCGTACTGATCCAAAGCGCGGGCATTTGAGCGCATTGATTCTAAAATTCTTCCGTAATTCGCAAAAACATACCAATCCTGTTCTTGCGAAATTATCGGGTGCAGAAGCTCTTGCGCCTGATCAAGCTGACCTTCGATCATAAAATATATCGCCCTGTAAATATCAATCCAATCTTCTTTAAACTGAAGCTGATCCATGCGGTTAAGGAGAATTAGCGCCTCTTTATATTCGCGCTGGAAAAAGAAGAACCAGCAAGCCCATTTGTAAAGATCGTCGTCTTTTTCATGACGATCCAAAAGAAGCCATGTTTGCGCGGTTTGAAGACCGGGGTTACGCTCTTGTACAAGACGCTTGCAAATTTCAAGATCGATATACGGATAATCCTTCGGCGAGAAATTCAGCGTGCCTCTTAGCAGCGCAAGCGCCTTTGTATATTCAAGAAAGCGGCTGTAACGAATTAAACCGAATTGACGGCTGTTTGAATTTGATACTGTTTTTAGGTTTACAAGCGTATCAAGGTAATCAGCCGCCGTATCGTTGTTATCTGAAGTTACGGCAAGGTTGTAAAGGCTTATTTCATCGGGAAGTTTTGCGAGCATCATCCAGATTGATATTGCGCTGTCCTGAAAACCGGCAAGATACAGAGCGTCCGCCTGACGACTCAAAGCGTCGGCGGTATTAAGCATGGAAAAAAGTTCCGCGCTTCGCAAAATGTCTCCAAAGTCATAGTTATACTCAGCGGCAAAACGCACGGCTTCTTGCGAAGGTTTTCCGTTCACCAACGTTTGAATTTCTGCGGAAGCCCTGTGGTAATCGCCGCGAAGGATTTTTAAAATAGACAAATTGACGGTGACCGCTTCCGTTCCGTCTGAAAATATATCATCGGGCAGGGCTTGGGCTCTTTGCGGCGAATTAAGGTCTCCAAGAAGCGCGTGTAAAGAAAGACGCAGCATATTAAAAGAAGGGTCTGTTATAAAGGGAAGCCAATCGCGAAGTTTTGCTTCTGTTTCTCTGTTGATGGGGGAATCCTTTACAAGAGCCGCTGAAGCGATAGCGATAATAGGCTGGGAAGTAGGGTATGTTTTTAACGCGTTATTTACGGAGGAGCGGTATTTTTCCAGAGAAGGCGGATGCTCTTTAGCGAGGAACCTTCTGCGTTTAAGGACGGAAAGCCACGATTCAACGCTGATAGCCTTTTTTTCAAGACGGTCAAGCTCGTGGTGAAGGCGGTCGTACTCTCTTTGCGTCCCGTAAATTTCAGCCGCTATCATATCATACTCGCGCATGATACTCGCAAAACTATCCTGCTTGCGGAAATTCTTCCAAATGCTTCTTTCGCCGAAATAAAGAATAATAAGAGCGCCGCAGATTAAAATTAAAAGTATTAAGCCCGCAAGCAGAGTAATACGTAATCTGTATCGACCTTTATTTTCACTCATAATTTTTCTTGGGGTAACGGGTCTTGTTGAAGCGTTATGCGGATACTGTCAAGAACGCCGTTAACAAATTTGTAAGAATCATTTGCGCCGAATTCAACGCAAATGCCGATTGCCTCGTCTATGACGATGGAAGGCGGAATATCTTTTTGAAACATTAATGTATAAACCGATATTCTTAAGATAGCAAGGTCTACGCGGTTAAGGCGCGTAATATCCCAATTTTGCAGATGTTTTTTTATCATGTCGTCGATAACATTGATATTCTCGATAGCGCCGGTTACTATCATTCTGGAAAAAACAGCCATTCCCTCGTCAAGTTTTTTTAATTTTTCTTCGTCAAGCCAGGCGAAATTTGTAAGCTCTTCCACGGGGACTTTGTTAGATTCCCAGAAGTAGAGGGCTTGAAATGCCAAAATTCGGCTCTTCCGCCTGGATGCCATTTTTTTACCAGTTTATATTGTTTTCAAATACTGTGAATGTTTTGCCCGACCTTAAATCTTTTACAATTTCTTCGCTTGCCTGTTTTAAAACAGCCTGTTGTCTTTGATTTAAAAGTCCCTGCCCTATGTAATCCCTAACCGTTATTCTTGTTCCTAATTGTACAACGTCAGTTAACTCAAGTTGTTTCCCCGCGTAATTTTCCGTAACCTTGATGATTTGAAATCCTTGCAGCCCTTCAATTAATTTAGATACTTGCCCCTGTTTTAAACTGAAAGCGGTATCCATGAATGTCTGCCCCACAAGGTTTCTGGCTTCCTGATTTCTTGGAAGATAGCCCGCGTCTCCGGCTTGATAACCTGAATTTGGAACGACGCTTCGTTGAGCGACTTCGTCAAACTTTGCGGGATCGTTGTTAATCTCTTTAAACAACGATTCCGCAAGCGTTTTCGCTTTTGTCCTGGACGCCGCGTCAGGACCGTATGAAACTTGTATCATATTGCAGCGGATTGTTTCAGGACGCGTAAGCTCTCCTTTTAAGATAGCATACTCGGATACAATATCTTCTTCCGTAGGCATTTTAACAGAATTAATCAGATCGCCTTTTTTTGCCATAAGGTATTTTTGAACGATCAACTGTCTGCGAAGCTGTTCTTTAAAAGCTGGAACATCAAGACCGCTTTCATTCATGACAGCCTGGGCAAATTCCGCTTCTGTAGGTCTGCGCCCAAGTTGTTGAGCCAGCACATTTTTTAGTTGCTCTATTTGCTGGTTTGCCTCATTTTCAGTAACCATTATTCTTTCGCGTTCTGCCGCCTGTATAGCAAGTTTTTCATTAATTATTACGTCCAATACCTGAAGCCGTTCAGTTTTGTTTAAAGTCTTTCCAGTCGCCTTCTCCATACGCTGTACTTCCGTACGAAGTTGTCTGACTGTAATAACTTCAGTTTTAGTTAAATTTACTGTTGCTGCGGGTTGTAAATCAGCTTGAGAAAAACAAGGCAGGGCGATAAAAAGTCCCAATAAAAAAAATATAGTCCGTTTCATAATTGTCCTTATAAATTAATATATCACAAATATAAACAAATAGTAAATAAGAAGGTTAAGCCAAAACAGCGCGAATTCGGCGTACTCCGGCGGAAGAAGACTGTTCTTTTTGAATGGTAAATTTCCCCAAAGAGCCTATTTTTTCCACATGGGGACCGCCGCAGACTTCTTTGGAAAAGAAATCGGTTGTAGAATTGCCGATAGTGTAGACTTTTACCTGCGATTCATATTTTTCCCCGAAAAGCGCGATGGCTCCCTGCGCTTTCGCGTCTTCAAGAGCCATAGTTTCCATAAAAACAGGGTAGTCCTTTTCTATCTGCTCGTTGACAATATCCTGCACCTTTTTTACCTGTTCCGCAGTCATAGGCGCGTCATGGGCAAAGTCGAACCTCAGCCGCTCCGCCGTGATATTGCTCCCTTTCTGGGCGACATGATCCCCAAGCACTGTTCTTAACGCCTTGTGCAGAAGGTGGGTCGCAGTGTGGTATTTAACCGCCATTTCGCCCTGATCGCCAAGCCCGCCCTTAAAAGAGCCGCTTTGGGAGCGCGACAATTCCTGATGTTTTTGAAACGCTTCGTCAAATTCTTCCTTGTTTACCTTCATTCCCGATTCGGCGGCAAGTTCCTCCGTAAGTTCTATGGGGAAGCCGTAAGTATCGTAAAGTTTAAAAGCCAGCCGCCCAGACATGATTTTTCGCGGGTCTTTAAGCAGATTTGGAAGCAGTTTTTCAAACTCATGCTCTCCCTTTTGCAGGGTCTCCAAAAATTTCGCTTCTTCCTTATCAAGTTCGCTTATTATAAAAGCGCGGTTTTGTTCAAGTTCAGGATAAGCGCCTTTTAGCTGTTCCACAACAACCTGTGCGATGGGGGAAAGACTAAACTTCTCGTTGTTAATTTTTCGCCCGTGGCGGACGGCGCGGCGTATCAGGCGGCGCAGTACATAACCCGCTCCCACATTGGAAGGGCTTACCGCTTTTGGGTCTCCCAGAATAAAAGTCGCGGAGCGCACATGATCCGCTATAATCCGTATTGAATAATCTTTATCGTTATCCTGTCCGTACTTACAGCCGTTCGACGCCTTTTCAATAGCTGCGATAACAGGCGCGAAAATATCGGTATCGTAAACGCTTTTTTTTCCGTTAAGAACGGTTACGGTTCTTTCGATGCCCATGCCGGTATCTACACATTTTCGCGTAAGCGGCTCATAACCGCCCTCTGCGTTTTTGTTGTACTGCATAAAAACATCGTTCCAGATTTCCAGCCATTTTTTGCAGGAACAGCCCGGCTTGCAATCGGGACAGCAGGGAGCGTCCCCTATGTAAAAAAACATTTCAGTATCGGGACCGCAAGGACCTGTGGTTCCGGCGGGTCCCCACCAGTTATCTTCTCTTGGCAAATAGGCGATACGGTTTTCGGGAATACCCAACTGTTTCCAAATTGCCGCCGATTCGTCGTCTCTTGGAACGTCGCCCTCGCCCTTAAAAACCGTCACACCCAATTTTTCAACGGGAATATTCAGCCACTGAGGGGAAGTAAGAAATTCAAAACTCATTTTGATCGCTTCTTCTTTAAAGTAGTCTCCCAAAGACCAGTTGCCTAACATTTGAAAAAAGGTAAGGTGGCTTGGGTCTCCCACGCTGTCAATGTCCCCCGTGCGGATACACTTTTGAAAATTAACGAGCCTTTTGCCCGCCGGGTGTTCTTGTCCCAGAAGATAGGGAACAAGCGGATGCATACCCGCCGTTGTAAAAAGCACCGTAGGGTCATTTTCCGGCAGGAGCGATTTGCCCTGTATCTGCGCGTGTCCTTTGGAGACAAAAAAATTGATATATTTGGAACGTAATTCATCGGCTGTCATGTTTGTATAGTAGCATAAATGGCGAGGGAGAGTGAATAGGGGGAAGAATTTAATCACGAACCTGCAAAATAAACGCACGGCGAAGCCGTGTAGATCATTTATGCCGCATAGCGTAGCACTAATAAATGCCGCTATTTTGTAATAAAGCAAGGTCACCTTTAGGTGACTGACAGTGCGAACGAACACCACGAACTTTTAACACATATCTTGTTGTTGTTCGTGTTTGTTCGTGGTAAATATTCTTTATCCAATCTATGCTATAATCTCCCCATGCAGAAACTCTACGAAACAAAAGAAAAAACCCAAAGAGCCTTCTTGGTCAGCATACTAAACGGGAACTCAGGCGACGAAGCCATGTGCCGCGAGCTTGAAGGGCTTGCCTCAACCCTAGAGCTTGAAATCGCCGCGCATGAAAAAATACGCGTTCGCGAAAAAAGCGCAAAATTCGGCATGGGAAGCGGAAAAGCGGAGGAATTGTCGAAAAAAGCGGGGGAAATCGGGGCGGATCTGCTGGTTTTTGACTGGAATCCAAGCCCTTCACAGCAGAGAAATTGGGAGGAACTTTCGGGTCTTCCCGCGCTGGACAGGCAAGAGCTTATCATCCGTATTTTTTCGCAAAGAGCCATTACAAGAGAGGCGGAATTGCAGGTAAAACTTGCGGAATTAACTTATTTTTTGCCAAGATTGACGCACAAGTATATCGATCTTTCACGCCAGCGCGGAGGTCGTTACGGAACAAAGGGAACAGGGGAGACCAAGCTTGAGACTGACCGCAGAAAAATAGAAAAACAAATTAACCGGCTTGAAAAAGAAATTGAGCAGGTAGGCAAACAGCGCAAGACCCAAAGAAACATGAGGGAACGCAACAACCTGCCCGTATGCGCGATAGTAGGGTACACAAACGCCGGCAAGTCAAGCCTGTTAAACGTTCTGACGGGCGCGGACGTGCTTGCGGAGGATAAACTTTTCTGCACCCTTGACGCCGTTACGCGGCGTTTTCAGCCCGTGCCTAATGTTACAGTTCTGCTTACCGATACAGTCGGCTTTATCCGCGCCCTCCCTCATTCGCTCATTAAAGCGTTCCGTTCAACTCTGGAAGAAGCGGCGTTAGCTGACGTTCTGATTCATATTTTAGACGCGTCGGAACCTGATATCGAAAATAACTATGAAACAACAATTAATGTTTTAACTGAATTATCGCAAAAAAAAGACAAAGGCGAAAAAAAGCGCGGGAAACCGGAGTCTCAGGAAGAAAACCCTTCGCTTGATATTCCTGTTATTACCGTCCTTAATAAAATAGACCGCTTGTCAGGCGACGCAGTAGAGGAACTGCAAAACCGTTTTCCAAACAGTATCGCGGTTTCAGTAAAAGAAAAAAAAGGATTAGATACGTTAAAAGAAAAAATCGCGGAAACAGTAAATCAACTAAAATAAGAATAACCAAAAAATCTAACCACGAACCACACGAACCAACACGAACAACGACAAGATTTCGGAGTATAAGTTCGTGAGTGTTCGTGTGGTTCGTGGTAAAAAATTCTTCAAAAAAAAGCCCCGCGCAATCGCAGGGCTTTCTAAACTTACCGGAAGTTATCTCTTAAACGTCCAAACCGGACCGTTCTTTACATAAACTCCCGGAGCTTTTCTATTACTGATGTAATAATCCTTTAAACTTTGCTCAAATGTCGCCAAGTTGTCGTCGTGTAAATTTCCCGGGAACGTAACAAGAATAAGAGTATTGGGGAAAGTAAGAGGAGCGGATGCCGTGTATTTGGCGTTATATCCGCCGATACGCGGGCATTGCATATTGTTGATTGGGACTAATCCCGCCAATGACGCCGGTATAACGACAGATTCCAGAGGGTTATTTGTAAAAGCTTCGTCATAAATTTCAGCAATGCCGTTAGGAAGGAATAAATTCTTTAATTGGTTTTGATGAAACGCAAAACGGCGTATAGATCTGGTAGACGGTTGTAACGCTATATCGGGCAGTTGATTGTTTCTGAACGCGCTTTCGCCGATAATTTGAACCATTTTACCGAATATTACTCTTTTAAGTCCGCAGTCTTTAAAAGCCTTTGATCCGATTTCCGTTACTGCGTCGGGAATTACAATTTCCGTAAGGGTTTTGTTGCCTTCAAACGCGCCAAGTTCGCTTACTTCTACGCTTCCCTGAGAGAGTCCGCCTTTGATTACTTTTAAGCCCTTGCCTAATGTAACTTTTTCAAGATTGTTGTTGGCAAACGCCCCATAACCAATCTCGGTGACTGTGTCGGGGATAACTACCGATTGTAATCCGCAGTTTTTAAACGCTTCAGGACCGATAATTGATAAATTTTGACCAAAGACTTTTTGCGGGATAACTACGTTAAGAATACCGAAATATACTGTGTGGTTGGCTCCGCCGACGCTGATTGTTTTGCTTGTAGACGCTTTATATTTGGTTATTGTAATAATGTTGCCGGCTTGCGCTACGTCAAAATCGCTGTCCTGTAAAGCTCTGTCAAATTTGACCATTTCTTCTTGTAAAGCTTTCGCTTCTTTAATAAGGCGTTGTGTTTCAGTTATTTCGGTTCTGTTTAAACCTTCCTCGGCAATCGCCGATTCGTATAGAGCTATCGCTTCGGGATACTTTCCGCCGATAAGAAGTTCATTTGCTTTTTTAACCGACTGCTGAGCCAGTTCTTGGCGTTCTTTGACAGTTTGCGAATTGGCTTGCAGCAGGGCTTGCTGTTCTTTTTCAAGAATAGCGTTCTGTTCCTGCTGCTCTGTAAGGGCGAGAGCTTTTTGAGCCTCGTCTCTGCGGTTCTGTATATTACGGGTATTATATCCTGCGGGAGCGTATCGGATTGCCGAATTGTAAAGCGTTATTGATTCTTGAAATTTACCTTCCTGTTGAAGTTTTTGCGCCTGAGCAAAGGCTTCTTCCATTCTTTTTAACTTCGCGTCATTTAACAGAGTAGCGGCTTGTTTATTCTTCGGTTCAAGCTTAACTGCCGATTCAAACGCCGCGACCGCTTCCGCGTAATTTCCCTGTTTAAGTTGATCCTGCCCCTGGGCTATATAATCTTTGGCTTTTTGCGCAAATGCAGCACCTAAGACAAGGCAAGAAATCAGAGCCGTTAAAAGTAGTCGTTTTGCCATATCAAAACTCCTTAAATAAGTATTTTTAAACAATTATTACCTAATAGTATAATTTTCATATATTTTTACTATATATGTCAAGGGGTATTTAAGCTAAAAAGGATAAAATTTTTATGTTAAAAATACATATCTGTATAGAGGTTTTTAGTTAAACTATTGCTAAAATTTAAAAAATACTATAACATTTATAGTCAGGGGGAAATATGGCCGAAGACCTTATGGACAAAGTTTTTTCATTCTTTTCCGGCGAAGGGTTGACAGATGAAAAACAAAATATGCTCAAAGGCATTGCAAAAGAACTAAGCCAGAGTAAATACGCTAAATATTTCAGAATCAGATCAGAAGAAGTAGATCCTTCGTTTTTGTCATTTTTATTTTCAGTATACAAAACCATTTATCCCATCAAACTATTCATGAAAGATGAAGCAAAAATGGCGCAATTACGTCATTTTACCGTAGAATCATGTATCGATCCAAACATAAAAGAAACGATAAATCGGCTGGATCCGTCATATTTGGAAGGTAAGTTAAAAGTCGCCACCGGCGAAGATGTAATCGCCGCAATTCAAGCCGACATGAATTTACTGATAACCCAGTTTGATCAAAACCACAGAACGACCGTAAACCACAGATATGAGCTGGCTTCAACCCTAAATCGGCTTGTAAATTATAATTTCCTCGGTTTTTTCAAGAAATTCGACCCTCATTTTGCCGATGGAAGTTTCCTTGTAGAGCCTAAATTCCCCGCTGTAAAGGCAATTCTGATAATCGACCAAATGGCCGATTTTTTGACCGCTACCCATGCCCTTAGACCGGAAGAAGACTGGAACGGGCTTTTAAACATACTAAAAAAATGCGAGGGACATGACCTTGTCGTGGCTGACCAATTCAATAATATGTTAAAAACCCTAAGGGAAATCCATACGTCAAAAATTATTGAATTATTGATTCAATATACCCTAAGAAACCCCGTTTGGCAGTTTAAACAAACGGTTATTAACGAGACAATCGGCGATGTATGGCTTGAAGCCAAAAAAAACGAAGCTACCGCATTTATAACAAGAATAAACAATGCCAAAAAAGCGAATCAAATACACGCGCTTACCAAACAGGTTTTTGAGTCAACTGAATTTGTCAGGCTGGAAAATTACAATGTGCCTATAAGCGAAAACTACAGAAAAAGACATCTTGAATATTTTGTCTATGCGGAAGGGCTTAACTACCTGAAAGCCTTTATGGACGACTATATCGAGAAAGAAATTAAGGAATTGTGCGATATTCTTCTTATCCGCGGTCAATGGACAAATAATGTTATGGCGCGGGAAATGAGCGACGCTTTCCATGTTGTAGAGGATGCTGCAAGTTCTATATCTGATCTTGATACGGTTATGTCAGAAGACGGCGCGGATGGATCCCGCTTACGGGCGGCGATGCTCAGGATAGACAGGGATCCGACGCAGGCGCGGTATATAAACAGCATAGTTACAAAAGTTAACGATCAAGCCATAGAAATCATAAATGAAGCCGTTCAGGCGCTTATTATAGTAGGAAAACATTTAAAGAATCTTATTGAAGATATACAAAAAAAACATCCGGAACTGCTTATAAATTGGAGGGAGATAAATCTGGCTTCAAAAGAGCCTATAAACCAAAGGATGATAGACAGTTTTAAGAAAATTAACTACTTTGTACAATTAATGCATTTATGTACACAGTAACAATTTATGCATTTTTGTCAAAATATTATTTTTAAATGATTGACTTTTAATATTATTTGTAATAATATACTTGTCATTATCATAAGGAAGAGGAATTTATGGAAATTCAGGTTCAGGAACTTATCGATAGGATAAAGAAAGACGGAGTTAAAGCCGCAACTGACGAGGCTAACAAAATCAAGGCGGAGGCGGAAGCCGAAGCCCAGAGAATTGTTGAAACTGCTAAAAAAGAAGCGGGTAATCTGCTTGAACGCGCAAAACAGGACGCCGAACGTTCGGAAAAAGCCGGTATTGCAGCGCTTGAACAGGCTTCCCGCAACCTTATTTTGGCGTTCAAAGACGAAATTCAGGCTTTACTAAACAAGATAATCAGCAACAATGTCGGCGGGAATTACAACGATGACGTGCTTAAGTCGGCTCTGCCTGAGTTGATTAAAAAGTGGGCGGAAAAAGAAGGCGGCGATCTTTCGGTTATTTTACCGGAAGGCGAGCTTTCCAGACTTCAGGGCTTTTTTAATGAAAAACTTAAGAGCGAACTTTCAAAGGGCGTGGAGTTAAAATCCAACCGCAAGTTAGCTTCCGGTTTCAGAATCTCAAATAAAGAGGGTTCTGTTTACTACGATTTTTCATCGGAAGCGGTCGCTAAACAACTGTCGGCTTATTTGAATCCTAAATTGGCGGAACTCTTAAAAAAATAAGTAAAAGGAATAATAAAGGTGAGATCATACTATTACTTTATTGCCCAGCTTCCTTCTTTGATTTACGAGCAGAAACCGCCTATGTCTTCCGCTCATTTTAAAGAGCTAGCCGCTGATTTGCTGGAAGACAGCGATTTAAAAGTAATGGATTATCTTTCCTTTAACGACGTGTTTTCCGCAAAAAAAAGTAATTGCGCTTTTGTAAATAATTGGAAAAACTGGGAACGCGCTTTAAAATTAAACCTCGCCAAAGAGCGGGCGATAAAGTTAAAGAAAGATGTTCAGATAACGGACATTCCGTTTTTTCCGCAGGAAGCCGCTATTACCGCCGTTAAAGCCGTTGACGAAAAATCACCGTTAGACGGCGAGGTTATGCTGGATAAGGCGCGCTGGACAGCCATAGACTCAATCGCCGGCGGCGATTATTACAGCGTGAATAACATTTACGCTTATTATTTAAAATTATTACTGCTTGAAAGAAGACAGTCTTTTAATACAGAGAAAGGATTTGCAGAATATAAAACTTTGTACGCTTCTATTTTAGAAAGCGCGCAACATTCCCCGGGGGAAACTAAATGATTGGAACAAAAGGAATAGTGACAGGCGTTAACGGCAACATGGTAAGCGTCCGTTTTGACGGAGACGTCTCCATGAACGAGGTCGGCTATGTAAAAGTCGCCGATAAACGGCTGAAAAGCGAAGTAATCAGAATTCGCGGCGAAATAAGCCAACTTCAGGTCTTTGAAATTACCAAAGGTATTACCGTAGGCGATCAAGTTGAGTTTACAGGCGATATGTTATCCGTCGAACTTGGTCCGGGTCTTCTTGGACAGGTTTACGACGGACTTCAAAACCCGCTGCCCCAGCTGGCGCAAGCCGCAGGATACTTCCTGGAAAGGGGCGTTTATCTTGACGCTCTGCCTGTATCAAATACATGGCAATTTACGCCCAAGGTAAAACCGGGCGATAAAGTGGAAAGAGCAGACACTCTGGGAACAGTCCCGGAAGGCTCCTTTACGCACAGAATCATGGTTCCTTTTAACCTATACGGAAGCTACACGGTTTCATGGGTAAAAGAAGCGGGATCATACAATATCCGTGAAACAATCGCGGAATTAAAAGACGAAAAAGGAAACGCCATTCCCGTAAAACTCAGCTTCCGCTGGCCTGTAAAAAGAGCGGTTGACTGCTACGAGGAACGCCTTAAACCCACAGAGCCTATGGTTACCCGCGTCCGTCTTATTGACACATTCTTCCCTGTAGCGCGCGGCGGAACCTACTGTATCCCCGGTCCTTTCGGAGCCGGAAAAACAGTTCTTCAGCAGATTACAAGCCGTTTTGCGGACGTAGACATTGTAATCGTAGCCGCCTGCGGTGAGCGCGCCGGCGA
>Ga0268262_10000586_pt1 | contig 47768 bp, 38 predicted proteins | sample TergutNc150P3_FD_190354 | JGI IMG/M metagenome (GOLD analysis project Ga0268262, IMG submission 190354) | Nasutitermes corniger P3 segment gut microbial community from laboratory colony in Florida, USA - Nc150 P3 (SPAdes) (version 2) | ecosystem: Host-associated > Arthropoda: Insects >... | reverse complement strand
TGCGACGAGCGAGTAAATGGGGGTTGGAATCGAGTAGGAGGCCGCTCATTATTTGAGCGGCCGTCCTCTCACACCACCGTGCGTACCGTTCGGTACACGGCGGTTCAACAGGTTCCGTGCAAAATCTCTAATAGCCTGGCGCGCTCTCGCAGTTCCGCATACCGTCCCAGTATATTTGGGAAACCAAGCGTTTCAAAATAACGGTTATTCATTGTTATGGTCAGTATCCAGCTCCCGGCTATACACCAGTAGCCTTTCCGGGTGTTTGCCCATTGCCATGCCTTGTCATGAGGTAAGCCCAGTTTAATCAGGTTCTCATACCGCGTTCGCACTCGTTTCCAGCGTTTCCAATAGAGTTGACGTATCCGCCTTCTTAGCCATTCACTTATCCCTTGCAGGTATTTCTTCATATCCGCCAAGCGATAGTATCCTAACCAGCCGTTCATTAGTCTGATTATTTCAGCCAATATTTGTTCTATGGTTCCGCCTCGTTTCCGGCTCGTCATGGCCTTGAGCTTTTCTTTCAGCCGTTTAAGCGGCTTTTCGTGCACCCGTATCCCGATTTTCCTTTTCCACTGGTACAAACTAAATCCCAGAAACTTAAGCTTTGTCGGGCTTCCTGTGGCGCTTTTCTTCCGGTTTACTCTGAGTTTCAGCTTGCCTTCCAGAAATTTTATGCATCCTTCCATAACCCGCTCGGCTGCTCTTGGGCTTTTAACATAGATGTTACAGTCGTCCGCATACCTCACGAACTTATGACCCCGCTCTTCCAGCATTTTGTCAAACTTCGTAAGGTATATGTTGCTTAATAACGGCGACAGGTTCCCGCCTTGCGGTGTCCCTTGTTCCGTCTGACTAACCAGCCCGTCGACCATTACGCCGCTCTTCAAGAACTTGCGTATCAAGCCTATGACTGCTTCGTCTTTAACTGTTTCCCTCACCATCTTTATCAATAGGTCATGGTTCACCGTGTCAAAGTATTTCTCCAAGTCCAGGTCGACAACATATTTGTACCCTTCCTCATAGTATTTCTTTGCACGCTGCATGGCCTGGTGCGCGTTCCTTTTCGGCCTGAAGCCAAAACTTGAATCTGAAAACGTCTGCTCAAATATCGGCTGCAGGACTTGTACCATCGCCTGCTGTACCATCCGGTCTATTACCGTTGGCACTCCCAACAGCCGTTTCCCGCCGTCCGCTTTCGGTATCTCTACCCGTTTCACAGGCTTAGGTTTATACCATCCGCCACGTATGCTCTCGCATAGTTCCGGATATTGCTTGATGAGGTATTCGTTTAATTCCTCGACTGCCATCCCGTCTATTCCCGCTGACCCCCTGTTTGCTATTACCCGCTCCTGCGCTTCCCATACATTGTTCAAGCTCAATATCGCTTCAAGCAGGCTCCGTTCGGGCTCCCGCCCGTTTGCACTGTCCCCGTTTTCGGCCTCGCGTATTCCAGCATTCTGCGCTCCCTGCGGTTCTTTGGGTTCCACCCTATCGCCCGCAGGGCAGCCGGATTTCCCCGTTTTCTGCTCTCTCTGCACTGTCTTACACTCCTCTCGCTCGTGAGACTCCCATTGTTCAGCCCTTCCCGCTCCGTTCGTACTCCCATATTTCAGGGACATTCCCCTTCGCGGTACTATGGCTTCTGCTGACTTCTGGACGTTCAGCCATACATCGCTGTATGGGTTGCTCAGGTTTATTTACCCTGTGCTTACCATCCAGACCTCCCCAGGTAAGAGCCGGTAACCTTCATTCCATGTAGCCGCCGCATTTACATTGCAAGGTTCGGGCAGTAAGACCGGAGGTTGCTAGAACAGTCCAGTCTTTTGGGACTTCGTTTTGGTTGGCAAACTCGTCCGCCTTGCATTGCCTTATATGCGGTTTCTGTTCGTCGGCTCGGAACTTTGCCTCCGGCTTCCTTCAGATTCCACCTCGCGGTGGACACCCTTGCCTTTGGCTAACACTTCCTACTGCCATCCGTGTAGCGGACTTTCACCGCCAAGTTACCGCCCATGCTGGGCGCACCAGACCCCCGCCTTCGTGTCCAGCAAGCCGCAGGCTTGCGCACGAAGGCGTTCAATGTAGAATTGGAGCAAAGAGAATGCCCGGCACTGCCCACGCCCGCGCGTTTCCAGTTTTTGTTTTGATTATTTGTTGCGGTGAACTCAGTGATAAATTAAGGTTTTTGATAGAACCCATCTTTCCAATTAAACCTTGTAGCGCCATTTATCGGAGCGCCCTCGTTTACGGCGCGCATTAAGTCGCGGTAAGCTGCCTTTTTAAGCGGCGGGCCGGAAAGGTCAATTATAAACCGCGAAAACCCCGCTTCTTTTAAAAAGGGAATCTTGTCGGTTATGGAAAAGGGATTCTCAGGATAAACCTGCGAGCCTTCAGGGCCGGAGACAATTGAAAAATCTCCGCCCATGTTATCTGTAAACGAGCTAAAGTCGTATAACGGGCTTACATCCGAGCGAATCCGGAACAGCGGCGGCCAGGCAAAAACCGGAATAAAAAACCTGGAACGCAGGGCGCCGGGAGGCTGTGGAACTCTTGCCTTTTGACGGCCTGTCGAATGTGGAAGCTCTCCCAAGGTGCGTTCCAGGTTTTGGCGGTTGTTCTCAAGCGGTGAAACACAGCCGTCCACGCCCAGAGACAGCACAAAGGACAGCGACCACGCGTTGAATATATAAAGCCAGGGGCCTGCAATTAAAAGCACTTTATCTCTGTCTTTTAAATTGCGAAAAAACGAGAAATGCCCCGGATTGTTAAGCACAAACTGCCGGTAGCCTTTTCCAACAAGCTGTTCAATTTCACTTTCCAGGGATTTATCCCAGTTTTCACCCCCGGTATCTTCCCCGGCGGAAACAGCCCCTTGCGGCAGGTAAGGATCAAGAACCAGGATGATCTCAGCCGGCTTAAAAGGAAGGGGCGGCTTGTTTTCCGCCAGAAGGTAAGCAGCAGTTTTGCGTGAATAGGCGAGCATCACCCGCTGGGGGCGCGAAGACTGCACTATGAAAAGATCCTCCGTGCGCGAAACTGCCACGTAAAGCCCTTCAGGAAAAAGGCCGCTTGTCTTTGCCTGTTTAGCGCTTTTCCCGGCTTTAACAAAATCGCCTAAGTCGGGGAACGGCGCTTTTTCGTGCCCGGGCCCGCGCGCCGGAACGTTACGCTCAATTACAGGCGCGTAACGCTTGGACATGGTTTTAGTCTGAATAAGATAAACCCTGTCGCCGATCTTAAAACCTTCAGGCACAGAAATCCAAAAACCTCCGCCGTCTGGTTCGACAAACTTTAACTTGTGGGAGACCCTGTTGGTATCATCCTTACTGTGCAGGCGCACCGAGTCCCCCAAACATGGAAGCAAGCCGCCTGAGCCTGAAATAAAGGCGCGGCTATCATCCTCCCTACCCCTCACCTTGAGAATTGTCCCAAGGTTGATGCCTGTTCCGCCGTCCTGATCGGGATTAAGCCAGTCCGGAGAAGCCGAATTCGACAGTATACCGCCGTTGCCCGCCTGAGCGTCAAAGTAAAACTGGGTCTTTGAGCGGGCAAAGTCATTTCGCAGTATCTCTTTGCCCTGCCGGATGCTCGCAAGGATTTCTCCCTCATCCCCGCTTGCGATGGCATCCAGAACCAGCCGGTAAGCACTGACCACAACTCCGACGTAATCGGCGCTTTTCATGCGGCCCTCGATTTTTAAGGCGTTAATTCCGGCGGCGGCAAGATCGGGGAGGCGCTCTAAAAGCTGTAAATCCGCGGGGCTGAAATAGTACCCGCCCTGTCCGGCCTGGTCTTCGCGGGAGTAGAGTCTTCGGCAGGCCTGGGTACACAAACCGCGGTTTGCCGACTTGCCGCCCAGATAACTGGAAAAAAGGCATAAGCCGGAAGCGCTGATACATAGCGCGCCGTGTACAAAAACCTCCAGTTCCAGGTTGGTGTCCTGCCTGACGCCCCGGAGCTCTTCCAAACTCAGTTCCCTGGCCAGAACCACGCGGGAAACGCCGTATTTGGAGAGGGCATTCGCGCCCCGTCCCGAAGCTATGTTCATCTGGGTGGAAGCGTGCAGACGGAGCGATGGAAACTGGGAGCGAACCATAGCAATTACCCCAAAATCCTGCACAATAAGCGCGTCCGGCCCCAAAGCGGCAAGGTATTTGAGCAGCTGGTACATACGGTCGGCCTCGCGCTGTTCAAATACCGTGTTTACCGTAACGTATAGTTTTTTCCCCATACGGCGAAGGGAACGCAAAGCGCCTTCAAACTGGGAATAAGTGAAATTGGCGCTCCGCATACGGGCGTTAAAGCTCTTTAACCCCAAATATACCGCGTCCGCCCCTTCCCCAACCGCCGCGTCCAGCGCTTCGGGGGAGCCGGCCGGAGCCAAGAGCTCAATTTTAGCCGCTTTTTCTGTCATTAGCGGGATTCCCTGAAATGCAAATACGCGAAATTCTCGGGAATATGCGAGTCATAGGAGCCGTGTTCGTTCAAAGCCCAGCCTGCACTTTCGTTTACAGTCTTGCCGTGATAGCGAAGGGCCTCAAAACGGAAGAGCTGGCAGCGAAGGCTGTCTCCTTCTTTGGGCGGCCAGGTTTTTCCGGGGCTTAAGATTTTGAACCCCTCCCAGGGAAAGGCAAGTTCCACAGTCCAGCCCTTGTCTACGGAAGAGGGATCGTTTATCTTTCCGTCGACTTTTACCGCGCTTTTAAGACCGGGGAAATCCCAATCCATGAAAGCCCAACGGCGGCCGCGGGAGTGTTTTTTGAACCTGGAAGCGTCCTGAAACCCGCACAAAACATCCACTTCACGATTGTAAAGATCAAACTTGAGGGGTTCAAAACGGCTGCCTTTTTTTAAAGCGTCCTGATATATGAAGAAAACCTCGTACACCGTTCCATAGGCGTTGATCTCAAACTCGTAGTAGCAGTCTTCGCCGTCAAAAAAAACTTCGACATCGTTATCCAGCCAGATAAGGGAATCCCTTTCGGTAAGGGAAGCCCTGACTAAAGGCTCCTCAATCCAAAAACCAATGTAAAGCGCTTCATTATCCCATAGCGCAGCCGCCTGGGTATTAAGGAAAGCCTGTTCTCCGTTTACCAAGTCCACAAAACGGCTGGATTTTTCCGCCTCCTTCCAGACCGGCTTTTCCAGATTACCGTCCACTAACACTTTTTCTTTCGCCCTGTGGCAGTTAAGATGGGCGATACGATCTTCGCTTATAAGATAATCAGCTTTCATAAGGCCTCCATAATTTTTCCGGTTCTTCTTGCAATACTTTCATTTTTGTTATCATATTTATTATAGTTATAATACCAGATTGATTTATTAGAGGTAAACAGTTTTATGCGTATTCTGGTCGGCGGTATGAACCATGAATCCAATTCCCTTAATCCCATCATCACAGGCGAAGAAGACTTTATGGTCTTAAGAGGAAATGAGATTCTCGAGAAGGGGACATCCCCTTATTCTTCATCCACTGGGATAATCAATACCCTTAAAGAAGCCGGGGCCGAGATAGTTCCTGCGGTTCTGTGCCGCGCGGTTCCCAACGGCGTGGTTTCGGCGGATTTTTACAAAAAATTCAAGGCAGAATTTCTGAAGCGCGCGCGTGAGGCCGGTCAAGTTGACGGGGTGTGCCTTGCCCTCCACGGTTCCATGAAGGTGCAGGGCCTTGGCTGCGCCGAAGGGGATCTCTGTGCCGCTATAAGGGAAATCTTCCCGGACAAGCCCATAACCGCGGCGCTGGATATGCACGCCACCATCACCAAAGAGCTCCTGAGCGCGGTGGACGGTTTTTCAGGCTATAAAACCGCGCCTCATGTGGACTGCGCCGAAACGGGAGCCCAGGCCGCACGAATGCTTATTAAGGCTATAAAAGAGAACCGCGCGATTCACACAGCCTATAAAAGCGTCCCGATGATGGTCGCGGGAGAAAAATCAGAAACTGCCGCTGAGCCAATGGTTTCACTCATTCAGGAATGTCGTAAGGCGGAAGAAGAGCCGGGTATTGAAGCGGTCTCGCTCCTTTTAGGCTTTCCCTGGACGGACGACGAGCATAACGCGGTTTCCGTATTGGTGAGCTTTTCCGGAGAAACGGGAGAGAAAGCCGAAAAAATCGCCTGTGATCTCGCGGCTTCCTTCTGGAAACGCAGAAAAGAGTTTTCATTTCGCACCGAATTCTACGATACGGAGGAAGCCCTGGCCGCGGCCTATGCTTATGTTGAAAAAGGCGAGCGTCCGGTTTTCCTTTCAGATTCGGGGGACAATCCCACGGCAGGCGCGGCCGGAGACTCGACCGATCTACTTGAAGCAATCCTGAAAACCATTGACAGAGCCGACAGGCTGCCCACGCCATTCCTGTATTCGGGTTTTTTCGACGCGCCTGCCGCCGCGGCGTGCGTAAAAGCCGGAGAAGGAGCCGAACTGGACATCACCCTGGGCGGGAACTGGGACAGGGTGAACGGGAAAAAGATCCCTCTAAAGATTAAGGTAAAGAAGATCCACAGAAACTACGGCTCCTATAAATCGGACCTTGTCCTTGTTTCATACAGAAACCTTTTAATCAGCGTAACCTCTAAACATATCGGTTTTGGCGATGAAGGACTCCTTTCCGCCCTCGGAATAAACCCCGCCGATTATTGCCTTACAGCGGTAAAACTCGGCTACCTTGAACCTTGCTTCAGGAGCATCGCAAAGCGGGCCATTATGGCTACTACAAGAGGTTGTTCCAATGAAGTCCTGGAAAACATTCCCTACAAGAAAGTACGCAGGCCCATTTACCCCCTGGATAAGGATATGGAATGGTCGCGTTGACAAGTATTTTAATATATTGTATACTATTTTAGACTTGTAATAATTGTCGGTAAGGGGATAATCATGGATTTGATATTCTGGATAATCCTTCCTCTTGCCGGGTTTACCTTAGGCTGGATAATAAGATGGCTGTACGCCAGATTTCAACTTACGGCATCGGAGCAGCGCGCCGATCGTATAAAACAGGATGCTATAAAAGAGGCTGAAGCTAAAAAGAAGGAGATACTTCTTGAAGCAAAAGATCAGGTAATCCGAGACAGAAACCAGCAGGAAAGAGAGACCCGGGAGCGTAAGGCTGAACTACAGCGCTATGAGCGCCGTGTATTTCAAAAAGAAGAAAGTTTAGATAAAAAAACCGCCAATTTAGAGCGGATTGAACAGGCCCTGGCGGATAAGGAAAAAATCTGCCAGGAGCGGGAAGAGGCGCTGACCAGGGAAGAAGAACGCTACCGTTCCGAGTTAGAGCGTGTTTCAGGACTTAGTTCCGAAGAAGCCAAACACCTTATTATCCAGAATCTGGAGAGTGAGGCCAGGCATGACGCCCAGGGTCTGATCAACAAAATTGAGCAGGAAGCGAACACGGCGGGGGAGAAAAAGGCCAGGGATATACTCCTTAGCACCATTCAGCGGCTTGCCACGGAGGTAACCGGAGAGGTTACCGTGGCCACTGTTACCCTTCCAAATGATGAAATGAAGGGGCGGATCATTGGCCGGGAAGGCCGGAATATCCGCACCCTGGAAACCCTTACGGGGGTAGACATCATCATTGACGATACGCCCGAAGCGGTGGTTATCTCCTGTTTCGACCCGGTTCGCAGGGAAATTGCCAAGGTAAGCCTGGAAAGACTCATAGCCGACGGGCGCATACATCCTGCCAGGATTGAAGAGATCGTTACCAAGGTAACAAAGGACATCTCCCAAAAGATCTTTGAAGAGGGGGAGAAGATCCTTTTCGACCTTGGAATTCACAACATCAAACAGGACGCGATTCGCACCCTAGGACGGCTTTATTTCCGCACCAGTTACGGGCAGAACGTCCTTTACCATTCAAAAGAAGTGGCGGTTATTGCCGGAATGTTGGCGGCGGAAATCGGTGGCTGCAACCGGGAGCTTGCGAAGCGGGCTGCCCTGCTCCACGACATCGGCAAGGGCGTGGAATCCGACTCTGACCTGAACCACGCGGAAATTGGCATGGACATGGCCCGCAAATTGGGAGAAGACCCCAGGGTCATTAACGCCATCGGAAGCCATCACAACGACATTGAACCAACCTGCCTGGAATCGGTTCTGGTTCAAATCGCGGACGCCATTTCCGCCGCACGGCCGGGCGCAAGGCGGGAAACCCTGGACAACTACATCAAGCGCCTTGAGGATCTTGAAAGCATCGCGACAGGCTTTACCGGCGTTGACAAGGCCTTTGCCATACAGGCCGGCAGGGAACTGCGGATCATAGTGAACAACGAAATGCTTAACGATGAAAGATCCAGAGAGCTGGCCAGGGAAATAGCCCAGAAGATCGAAAGCGATCTACGCTACCCCGGCAGAATAAAAGTAACGATTATACGGGAAACGAGGGTTACCGAGTACGCAAGGTAAGATCCTAAAGGCAATCATGATAGGCGATGTGGTCGGCGATCCGGGAATGGAAGTCCTGGAACGCCGCCTGCCCGTTCTAATCAGGGAAAATTCCGCGGATTTTGTTGTTGTCAACGGCGAAAACGCCGCCGGAGGCTTCGGCCTCACTTCCGATCTTTTTAATCGAATCATCGCCGCCGGGGCCGACATCGTAACCAGCGGCAACCACATCTGGGAAAAGCGCGAATTTTGGCCGACTCTGGACAGCGAAGAGCGGGTCTTGCGTCCCATGAACTACCCCGAAGAAAGCGCGGGACAAAAAACCGCGGGAAAAGGCTGGGCAAAGCTGGAAAAGCCTTCTCCCTGGGGGCCTGTTGCATGGCTAACGGTAAATCTGCAGGGCCGTGATTTAATGAAAGCCATTGACTGCCCTTTCAAAGCCTTCGATAATCTTGATGCCCTTGAAGCCGCAGCCGGCGTGGAAAAACCGATAATACTGGTGGACTTTCACGCCGAATCGACCCGCGAAAAGGAAGCCCTGGCCTATTACCTTGACGGGCGGGTCAGCCTTATAGCGGGAACCCACACCCACGTACAAACCGCCGATGAAAGGCTCCTTCCAAAGGGCAGCGCCTATATCACCGACCTGGGAATGACCGGAACCCTGGACGGAATTATAGGCATGGACACGAAAATATGCCTTGACCGCGCCCGGAACCAGGTGCTTTACCGCATGGAAGTCGCGGTAGCGTCCTCGGAAGAGAAGACCTGCGTACAGGGGATTGTCGCGGAAATAGACGCGGAAAGCGGGAGAGCGGTCGCTATAAAACGGCTATAAAATAAAGTTTGACTTTGCGTAAAAATGCCTATATAATACCTTATGCAGAAAGAAAACAACCTGCCTCTTAAAAAACCGCTAAAAATACTGAAATTATTCCGCCAGCACCCCTGGTTGTACATTATGTGCGTACCGGGCGTTGTGTACTTTATTCTGTTCCGGTATGTTCCCATGTGGGGGATTTTGATTGGGTTCAAGGACTATAATATTTACAGGGGGTTCGGTGCGAGCCCCTGGGTGGGCATGAAGCATTTCATCAGGTTTTTTTCCAGCCCCAATTTTGCCACCCTAATGATAAATACCCTGGTTTTAACGCTTTACAGCATTCTATTCGCCTTTCCCGCGCCTATTGTTTTGGCGCTTTTTCTTAACGAACTCAGGGCGGACCGTTTTAAGCGGATTATCCAGACGATGATCTATGTGCCGCATTTCGTTTCCTGGGTAATAGTCGCCAGCATATCTTTCATGCTCTTGAACACCATGGGGCCGATAAACGGCTTAATTAATTCTCTTGGGGGAAAATCTGTCGCTTTCCTCACCGAGCTCGGCACCTTCCGCCCCATCATCATCATCCAAACCATCTGGAAGGAATGTGGGTGGGGCACAATTGTTTTTCTTGCCGCCTTGTCGAACGTTGATGTGGAGCAGTACGAGGCCGCCATTGTAGACGGCGCGGGCCGCTTACGGCAGGTTTGGCATATTACGCTGCCGGCTATTAGAAGCACAATCGTAATCTTGCTTATACTGCGTATGGGCAGTGTTCTGGACAACGGCTTTGACCAGATTTTTCTTATGAGCAACGCCGGCAACCGCCTGGCGTCCGATGTGCTGGAGACCTTCACATACCGCGAGGGCATCATAAACGGTTTTTTCAGCTATACAACCGCCATCGGTCTGTTTAAGTCGGTTATTGGGATGATCCTGATATTGGGATCAAACAAACTCGCCAAAATAGCGGGCGAATCGGGAATCTTCTGATTTATGAGGTTAATATGACAAGAAACGATACAACTGCATCCAGAATCTTTGACGTATTCAACGTCATTTTCCTGATTTGTTTTGCCGCGGCTACTGTTGTGCCTTTTGTATGGATTATCGGTAGTTCTTTCGCAACCCAGGCGGAAATAGCCGCCAGACCGTTTTTTTTGATACCCCGCACCTTCCAGCTTGAAAGTTATAAATACATATTTTCGTCAAAAACCCTGCCCCGCGCACTGTGGGTTTCGGTCTGGACGACGGTGGTCGGTACCGTGGTGTCGATGGTCCTTACCCTCACTTTCGCTTACCCCCTGTCAAAGAAGAATCTTGCCGGGCGCAACCCCATGCTGTTAATGATTACTTTTACCATGGTATTTTCAGGCGGAATGATCCCGGGTTACCTCAATGTAAGAAATCTGGGGCTTCTTAACACTTACTGGTCACTGATAATACCCGGCGCGATAGGCACCTGGAATTTGATCGTGGTAAAAAACTTCTTCCAGGCCCTGCCTGTTGAGCTGGAAGAATCGGCCAGGATCGACGGGGCCTCGGATATGACTATCTTCCTGAAAATTGTCATACCTATATCTGCGGCTGTAATCGCCACGTTTTCGCTTTTCTATGCGGTCGGTTACTGGGGCGCTTTCCGCTCGGCCCTGCTTTACATCCCGTCAAAGCCGGATCGCTGGCCCGTACAGCTTATACTACGCAACATAGTAATGCTCTCGGCGGGGCGTCTTGACGACGCCAACTTCGACCCCGGACTGGTTCTGCCGCCCCCTGAAAGTGTCAAGAACGCGGTTATCGTATTCGCCACTGTTCCAATTTTGGTTTTCTACCCGTTCCTACAGAGACATTTTACAAAGGGCGTTATGATAGGGGCTATCAAGGGATGATTTCACTGGCTCACGTTTTGTGAATGCCTTGAAATAAATTTAACTACTTATTGGAGGATAAGAATGAAGAAGAAGTTACTATGTGTCTTTTTGATGCTGGTAGTGGCCGTTGGATTGTTTGCCGGCGGCAGCAGTTCAAGCGGGACTTCGGCAGAACCGTGGAAGGTATCCCAAGCGACTTTTAAGTCTCAGGCATTCGGGAAAAAGGCGCCTGCCGGTTATACAATAACCATCCTGACGATATCCTTTGACGGCGATATTATCGCGGCGGATCATCCGGCTGTCAAAGCGATGGAAGATTATACCGGCTACAAGATAAAGCTGGAGTATGTGCTGAACTCCAACTATGCTGAAGGAATTAACACTAGGCTGGCCAGCCGCGATTTGCCCGGTCTTGTAGTCATTACCGGAAACAGCACGCCTATAGTTACGGCTGCCCAGTCCGGGGCGTTCTGGGATATTACCGACATTTACGATCTGTATCCCAACCTTGTACGAGCTGATAAAGGCGTATTGAACAATGTTTCTATAGACGGACGTTATTTCGGTATCTACCGCGCCCGCGACTATCCGCGTACCGGCATGATCTACCGCGAAGACTGGCTCCAAAACGTGGGCCTTGCTGTACCCAAGACCCTGGATGAGCTTTACACCGTACTTCGGGCTTTTACCTATAATGATCCCAACAAGAGCGGCAAGCAGGATACATTCGGCATGAACTGGTGTACTTATATGGGCCCCTTCTATGCTTTAGCCGTAATGCACGGCGCTCCGAACAGATTCGGCGACAGAAACGGAAAGCTGACCCCCTGGTTTGAATACGACGAATTTTACGAAGCCATGGTGTACAGCAAAAGGCTGTATGATGAAAAAATCATTAACCAGGATTTTGCCGCCACTTCGACAGGCGACTGGGCTCTCGCGTTCGGACGGGGGCAGGCCGGCTGGCACATTGACGTTGCCGACGAGGCAAGCCGCAGCGCGACCCGTTTGCGCGACAACGGTTTAATGACCCAGGCTGATTTTGACGCCGGTAAGTTTGTTGGAGTCATGGGCGCGGTAGCCAACAAGGCCGGAAAGACTTTCGTGATTCCGCAAAATGACGGGCATCAGGGTTATGTGGCTGTTTCTACATCAGGAGCCAAAACCGTCCAGGATCTGGCCTATTACCTTGATTTTATGGATAAATGCAACACCGCTGACGGCATAACCTTATTGAACTGGGGCAAGGAAGGCGTCAACTACACAAAGAACGCAGACAACACGATTACTACCATTCCCGCCGCCCAGATACCGAACGGCTGGAATAATACCCCGGGCTGGAACCAGTTCAGGATGATGTCTGATATAGGGCTGGCCCAGAAACCCAACGCTTACCAGGCCAAGCATCAAGCGGTATTCAGGCAAATCCTGCCGCTGGCGGTTCCGAATCCAATCACCCCGATCGCGCTGTTTTCTCAAACTTGGGCTCAATCGATGACAAGCCTTAACCAGATTGTTGACGATGCTGTTGTCAACTTTATCATGGGCCGTACTGACCGCGCTGGTTTTGACAGGGAAAAAGCCCGCTGGTATTCCAGCGACGGCACCAAAGCCCTTGCCGAACTCCAGACCGCCTATGACGCCTCCAAGAAAAAATAGTTTGGCTAAAAACAGTTTTTAATACGGACTTATTGAACCTCAGGAGGCGCGCCCCCTGAGGTTTTTATCGAGCTTTTAATTGTGTTTTTCAGGATGTTAAAAAAATGACAGAAATAGGAAAGTTTAATTTCAATTATAATTGGAAGTTTAAGCTGGCGGACGCGTTTCCTCTTAAAGACGCACTGACTAAATTGATGGATTGTGAAAGAAGGTTCTTTTACGAGAGGGGGTATGCGGAAAAAAATTGGGAATTAGTGGGTGTTCCGCATACATATAATGACAGTGATTTATTTGTTCAAAGGATTGAGGATGCAGGGAGTAACCAAAAAAGGACTTTTGCTTTTTATAGAAAATGGTTAGACCCAATAGGCAATTTATCGGATAAAAAGGTTTTTCTTGAGGTTGAGGGCATAAGGCAGACCTGTTTCTTGTATGTGAACGGCAAAATGGCGGGCTATATCGAATCTGGGGTTGCGCCTTTTGGATTCGACATTACGCCCTATCTTGAGGATGACAGGGAGAATCTTATAGCCATTGCCACTGACAGCACTTCTACGAGAAATCTTGATTTTTACAGTGCGGAGACTGTTCCGGAAGAAGAACCCGGAAGTTTTTATACTTCCCAGAATATGATTGACAGAATTCCGGAAGAGAAAAGGGGTATTGGTTATTTCTGGAATTGTAATGATTTTAATCCGTGTGTTGGGGGATTGACGAGTAATATCTGGCTGCATGTTAAATCAAAAATATACATTACCCTTCCGTTATATAGCAATCTTATGACAAAAGGGATATATGTTTATGGCTCTGATTATAATATAAATGATAGAACGGCAAAAATTAATGTTGAGGCGGAAATATGCAATGAGTCTGATTCAGAGAAAGAAGTTTATATAAGAAGCAGCTTGTTCGATGATTTGGGTGCCAAATTAGCGGAATTTGACTCGGAGAAAGTTATATGCGGCAAATTTACAGGATATGGCGGCGGTTTACCGCCTATTACCGTAATACCTTCAAACGCATATAAAAAAGTATTAATTGATAAAACTTCGCGAACCTATAAGTATGAACAAGCAAATGAATCAGAATATGGTGAAACCTGCAAGTTTTCGCCCGATAACGCGATTGCCGCAGTCCGCGGTCAAGTTGAGAATCTTTGTTTGTGGCAGATAGAAGCTCCTTACCTATATACAGTAAAGACAGAACTCATATGCGACGGCAAGGTGACGGACTCTGTTAGTTTAATTACCGGTTTCAGGAAAGTGGCATACGAGGGGAAAGGCAGGGGCTTTTTATTGAACGACGTTCAGGTATGGCTTACAGGGTACGCGCAGAGAGCGGCAAATGAATGGGCCGCGATAGGTTGCGCGGTTGACTGGCTTAAGGATTACGATGCCAGGTTAATTAAGGAAAGCAATGCGAACCATATACGTTTTATGCATATTGCGGGCCGTCCAGCCGATATTCGTTCTTTTGACAGGTACGGGGTTGTATGCACTCAGCCGGCGGGAGATAAGGAAAGGGAGAATTTTGGAAGGCAATGGAAACAACGAGTCGAAGCAATGAGGGACGTAATTATTTATTTTAGGAACAATCCGTCCATCATCTTTTGGGAAGCGGGCAACAATTCTATCAACAAGGAACACATGAGGGAAATGAGGGAACTCAAAGAGTTTCTTGATCCTAACGGCGGGCGTTTTATGGGCTGCAGAACGATTAATACAGAAGATGTTATAGCCGAGTCCGAATATGTTGGAACAATGCTCAACCGCCATGCCGCTCGCTTTCAATCAGAAATGATGCCTGTAACCGAGACGGAATATTTTCGCGAAGAAGCTCCAAGAAGGGTATGGGATGATTATTCGCCGCCTGATTATGATTATGATAACTTGTGGCTTGGCAGAGGAGGGCGCAAGCAAATTGGCGGGGATTGTCATGACCTGAATGCCGAGGAATTTGCGTTATGTGCGGCAAGAAGTTATGCCGAGTTTTTCCATGACCGCATGGGCGGCGGTTCTTTCAAGAACCTGTATTCTGCGGCGGCAGCCTTGTGCTGGACTGATTCCGCTCAGCACGGACGGCAGGCATATAGTGAAAATGGACGCATGAGCGGCAGAGTTGACCCTGTACGCATTAAAAAGCAGAATTTTAGGGTCTTCCAGTTATTACAATCGGCAAAACCGGACGTACACATAATAGGGCATTTTAGTTATCCAAAAGAAGGCGAGGATAGGTATAGGTATCCGGTTAAGGAATTTGATGGAACACATTATAAGAAAACAGGGGAATATGCTTATAGAAATCCAAAAGACAAGACCGTGTACGTGTTGGGAAGTTATGCCATCGCAAAGGTTAAGATGTATATTAACGGAAGATACATTGGCATGTGTGACAAACCCAAAAATACGTTTATATTTGAATTTCCTCATATCAATGTTACTGAAAATGGTGAAATTTACGCCGAGGCATATGATTTTAAAGACAATGTCGTCGCAAAGGACAAGATCATAACAATAAACGAACCTAAAAAACTAAAATTAAGCTTAAACACCGGCAATGACGGATTATGGGCCGACGGCACGGACATTGCGTACATTGACGTGGAAGTAATTGACCATGACGGACGCATATGTCCGCTATGCGAAAGGAGAATTGATTTTGAAGTATCCGGCGAGGCGGTGTTCCTGGGCGGATATAATAGCGGCAGGTTTAACGGATATGGCAGAAATGACAGTGTAATCCATCAAAACCATGTATATGCGGAATGTGGTGTGAACCGCGTGTTTTTACGGAGTACCAGGAATGCGGGCGAGATTCGCGTTAAAGCGTATATGTCCGAACAGGATAATATAATGCAGGAAGAAATATCATTTAATTCTATACAGAAAGAAGTTGGCGGCTTAGTAAAATTCGAACCGAAAATATTAAAGCCGAAACATGCAAATGAAGCAATAAATGTAAAATATGGATTCAATAGGATACCCGAAGCGGATGCGCTTAAATACACACCTGATACGAAACTACTGTGCAAAGTACTGGTAAACGGTCAGGAGCCAGATACCAGGAGTACGTTAAGCGTTGTAGACCATGGAAGTGTCTATAGTCCCGTATTGTATATACTTGGTTATTTGAAGGGCATGAACATTTGCGCGTTTGACTTTGTATACGAAGACGGATCATTAGTTATTACCTCAAGTGAATATAATATCAACGCCAAAACAGGAAGAACGTACCTCTTAGTCAATGGCAATGAAAACCTGATGAGCGGGCAGCCATACATAGACGGAAATGGAGAATTCATAATGGAAATCAATGCGATAATATCGTATATTAAAGGTGTTAAAGCATGGTATGATGACAAGGTCAACGTGTTTCGCATTGAGTACTGATACTAATCATTGGAGCTATTAAAGGTTGATTTCACAGGCTCACATTTTGTGTATGCCTTGAGATAAATAAAACTTTTTTACAGAGGGTAATAAATGAACGAATTATTTGAATTTAAAGCCTCCGGTACAGGATACACAGTTAAGCAGTTTACCAACAGCAAGGAGCGCTCCAGCAAGTTTTATTTTACCACAGAGAGTTTTACCGGCGATGACAAGTATTTCTTTTACGTACGCGCGCAGGACGGCAAACCGGGGATTTACCGCGTGGAATACGCCACGGGAAACCAGGAGAAAGTTCTCAACGAGGAGTACTCGCATTTCGGAATGGATTATAACCGCGATTGCGCTTATGTGCGTAAAGGCGATTCTGTTTTTAGGTTCGAGACGCTTACCGGCAAGCTGACGGAAGTCGGGACTCTGCCGCCCGGACGCTGTACCGGCCATTTTTCGGCGTCCAAATCGGGGCTTATATGGAGCTCTTATCAACTGGCCTGTAAAATCTACGCGCTGGTTGTGCTTGATCCAAAGACAGGCACAAGCGAAGTTGTCTGGAAAGACGACCACGTTCTTGGGCATTGCCAGGCCTGCCCCGGCGACGATGAGTCGGTTATGTACATTCACGAAACCACAGGCGACGCCCTGCAGCGTATATGGATGTTTGATTATCCCACCCGCACGGTGCGTCCTTATTATGTTGAAAAAGAAGGCGACTGGATTACACATGAGGTGTGGACAGCCGACGGGAATTATTTGTATTTTACGCGCTATCCCACCCAACTAATACGCGGGACAAGGGACGGCCACAATTTTAAGGTGATGGCCGAGTCAACCCAATACCTGCATTGCGCTCCTGACCGCTCAGGAAAATGGATCACCGCCGACAGGATGACAGGCGTTTACATGGGCTGGAAAAACCAAGTCGTGCTTATAAATGCCGAGAACGGCAAGGAAGAAGCGCTTGCCGACCTTGCGGAGCCAAATACGGGCGCGGAACATCCGCATCCCTCATTTAACCGCTCGGGAAATGTTGTACTGTTCAATTCGCCCATCGAAAAAGGTTTTTGCAACGTATGCGCGATTGAACTTGATCAGGTAAGAAAACCGTAAACCGCTCAAAGCTGCGATTTTGTTTGAGGCATATAACTTCGCAGCTTTTCCAAAACCTCATCGAAATTAATCGGCTTCCCGATATGGCTGTTCATGCCTACAGACAGACACCTTTCGACATCTTCACGGAACACGTTCGCGGTCATGGCGATTATGGGAATTTCTTTGGCTTTCGGTATATCCAGCGCACGGATACGCTGTGTCGCTTCATATCCATCCATTTGCGGCATTTGCAGATCCATAAAAATCATATCGTACTTATCCGGAGCTTCGCTGAACTTTTTGACAGCTTCCCTGCCGTCTTCCGCGCAATCTATCGCGACAAGCGTAGGTTCAAGCAGCGCCAACACAATTTCACGGTTAATCTCGACATCTTCCGCAAGCAGGATACGGCAGCCCTCAAACTGGGGAGTTTTTCCCTGTGTATTCTCCTCCTGCGGCTGGTCCGCGCCGATACACTCATTGATAATATCCACTATAGCTGACGGAAACAGCGGCTTGGTCAGGAATTTATTAACGCCGGCTTTTTTCGCGCTTTCCTCAACCGCGCGCGATTCTTGCGACAGCATCATAATCACAAAAACCCTGCCGGAGCTCGTGAGGCTCGCCGGCCCCTTAAAGTCAGCTCTTCCTACTTTCAGCATTTCTATAAATTTCGCGCCGTCATCGCCCAGAGTATCCCAACCGACAAAATAAATATCATATACGCCCTTACGCTCAATAAGCGACAGAGTTTCCTGTCTGTCTCCGGCAACATCGCAAAACGCTCCGTATCCTTTTGCGATTATCTGTATGTAATCCGAAGCGGCCCGGTCATCATCCAATACCATAATACGGACATTGTTCCAATCGGTAAACGTATGATGTTTTTCTTCACCCCGTTTTACCTGAATCGTAAAAGAGAATGTGGCGCCCTTTCCAAGCTCAGACTCGATCCAAATCTTGCCTTTCATCATTTCCACAATATTCCTGGAAATCGAGAGCCCCAGACCCGTGCCGCCGTACTTTCTTGACGTACTGTTTTCGGCCTGCTGGAAGGATTGAAAGAGACGGGCTTGCTGCTCCGGGCTTATACCTATTCCCGAATCCGATACGGAACACTTTATTACGCAGAAACCGTCTTTCTCTTCCATGAATTGCGCCTTAATACCGATGGAGCCGTTTTCAGGCGTAAACTTAACTGCGTTCCCCAACAAGTTTGTAATGACCTGCGCCAATCGCAGCTCGTCTCCGATTAATACTTCGGGGATGTTGGCGTCTATGCTTACCGTGAATTTCTGCTTCTTCTCATCTATGCGGAATTTATTGACACTCACAATCTGTTGAAGTGTTTTCTCAAAGCTAAACTCCGCGTCCATGAGCTCAAATTTCCCCGCTTCTATTTTGGACATATCCAAAATATCGTTAATTATGCCGAGAAGGTGCTTTGACGCGCCGGCTATTTTATTAAAACAATAATCCTTCCGCTCTGTGCTGTCGGCGGACTCTCCTATCGCGGTCATGCCGATTATGGCGTTCATCGGCGTGCGTATCTCGTGGCTCATGTTCGCCAAAAAGGCCGACTTCGCGTTGTTTGCCTGCTCGGCTACTTCCAGCATACGTTTTTGTTCTTCCGCTTTTTTTATATATGAAACATCGGTAAAACTTTCCAGTAACGCCGGATGTCCGTTATAGTTAATCCTGGATACGGATTTTAAAATGGGAATGATCTCGCCGTTCGACATTTTAAATTCAAACTCGGATCGATCTACGGTCTCATTCTTATCCAATATCGGGCAGCACGATGACGGACAAAAAACTTCATGGCACCGTTTTCCGACAATATTTTTTCTTAAATCGCCGTACATACGGATCGCGGCAGGGTTGATATCAATTATTTCACGGGTCTCGGCGTTTATAATGACAATGCCGCCTTCAACGTTTTTCCATATTGTCTCAAACTGTTCCAGGGCGTTAAGGCTTATCGCGTGTTCTTTCCTGGCGACATCCCGCGCCATTACAATACAGCTTATGGGAATATTAACGCCAAGGGCTATCTTCCTTGCCATTAATTGGCAGGTGTTGGAACCGCACGCACCGCAGTCAACATTTTGTTCCGCATAGCTTTTTTTATTCAGCAGCCTAAAAGCCGCTTGAATATCATCCTCGTTTATTTGCGTGAATTGCGCATTAACCGGCCTGTACTCCCTGATAAAGTGAGAGATGTCAAGATCCTTATCATACGACTCATAGAGAGATTCAAAATCCTTCTTTTTCTTCTCATCCATCACAGTCTTTGCTATACTGTTCATGGTCTTGTCAATTTCAAATACGCTTTTGTTGTGCATGCAGGCGGGGCCTATGTTACATCCTTCGTTGCAGCTTAACACGTCCAAAATATCGGGCAGCAATTCCGCCTGAGTCTGGGTATATGTATCCAATTTCTCATATACATCATATCCTTCAGCTTTCAGGATATGAAGTTTCTTTCCCATAAAAAATTCAACGTTTTCCTTAAAGCCGCCGGGCAGCGGAAATAATGAACCCAAACCGCATTCAGCGTGATCAAAGGCGGTTTCTTCTTTGGGAAGCTCAATATTGTTTTTCTTTAGAAACTCAAGCATTTTGGCAAAGGTAATATTGTAGTGCGCCAAACCGGTATCTTCAAACTCATTCACTTTTGCGACGCAGGGAGAAACCGCCGCTATTCTGTCGTTTATGCCCTTATATTTTTTCATGTAGATGGACGTACAGGCCATGGGACCCTGTATGGGAGACAGGCTTTTCAGCAAATCATGCCGGTAGATTTCGCAGTACGTTACTATTGCGGGGCATGGCTGGGTTATTAAAGAAGAGGTTCCGGTTTGCTTAATATGCCTGACATGCGCCCAGATACAAATATCTGCGCCCAATGATACGTCGTAAATATTTCTGACGCCCTTCTGTTTCAGGTAAGTGAATAAGCGTTTATACTCCGGTATGTTTACCCTGATGGACGGAGCGGCAATAAGCGATATTGGGACTCCGCTTGATAAATCGCTAAAGAAAAGCTCAGTATCATCATAATAAGACCTGGCGTTATGTTTGCACGCGGAAATACATCTGCCGCAGGCTATACATTTTGCGGAGTCAACCCTAACCCGAATGCTGCCATCCGCATCCTGATATGTGATATTGGCCGTCTCCATGGGACATTCCCTGACGCACCTGTTACAGCCTGTGCAAAGTTCATAATTTGTCTTTATGATTTCCTTCATGATACCTTTGCTCTTTAATCATCAAGCCCTTCCAGCACCTGCGACGCGCTTACCTGTTCCGGCTTGTCTTCGCCGTGACGCACAAATAAAAGACTTAACGCGGCCAGGAAAAAAGCTATACAGGCGTACAGAAACAGCACTTTATAATGGCCTACCATATCGCGGATAAAGCCGAATAAAATCGGGGAAACGATCTGGGAGCTGAAAGAAAAGAAGTAGTAATAGCCCACAAAAGCGCCTACTTTGTCCTCGCCGGAAAGCTTTACTACCATAGGAAGCGAGTTGATATTGATCATCGCCCAAAAGAAGCCTCCCAAAAAAAGACAGACGCGGGCGGCCCAGGCATTGGCTAAAAAGATCATCGGGATAAACAGAATGATAAGGCCCGTTAAGCCTATCAGAATCGCTTTGCGCCTTCCGGTTTTTACGGCAATGTAACCGGCCGGAACCGCAAAGGCCAAAAAAGTAAGAGAAAAAATTGAAAGCGTCATCGACGCTCCGCCGGCGTCCATGCCAAGGGTGTTCGTTGCATACAGGGTAAAGAAAGTCTCGACGGCGTTGTAGCCGGTGAACCAGAAAAACACGCCGAAGAGAATCAAGAGCAGGCTTTTTTTCTCATCTTTGCTGAGCTGATTTATCTCGGCTTTTTTGTCTTTCTCTTCCGGCTCGTAGGCTTGCTTAGGCTCCCGAACGAAAAATGCCAAGACCGCGAGCGCAAGCAGCATCATGACCGCGCTCATTAAAAACGGGAGCGGAAAGCCGCCCGCTCTAAAGAGGATGCCGCCCGCGAAGAAAGCGATTAAGCTGCCGACTCCGCCCATCAGGTTAACGATGCCGTTGGCCTGGCTGCGTAGCGGGCCGGGTGTAATATCGGGCATGAGCGCCACCACCGGCGAGCGCCAAGCCGACATAACAAAGGTGAAAACTATTATAACCGCCATAAGCGACCAGAGGCTGTCCATGTGGGGAATCAGCGTGAAAGCCACGGCGCAGATAGGCAGGCCGATAAAAATATAGGGCATTCTGCGTCCGAAACGCGTGCGGGTTTTATCGCTGAGTCTTCCGAACAGCGGCTGAAAAATTACGCCGAAGATATTGTCAAAGGTCATGATAAAGCCGATGAGCGTGGTGCTTTTGATAAACCCTTCAAGGATCTGCGGCACAAAGGAATTGTAAACGCTCCACGCGATTGAGGACGCGAAAAATCCGAAAGACAAAAGAAGTATCTTTTTTACATCCAATTTACCACTACTCATTTTATCTTCCTGCATTTGCTTCCTCCTTATACTGAACCGTTACGGCACGCGGCCGCAGTATCCGGCTTATTCGTTATGATCCCGTCCACGGCGCATTTGAGCATCAACCTTATCGCGCCGGGATCATCCACCGTCCACACGTTTACTTTAACACCGTGTTCATGGCAGAGCGCCACCGTTTCAGGCAGCGCCGCGATAACATAGTAATGCGGATGGATCGCGTCCGCGCCCACATAGTTCGCGTAAACCCAGGGATCAACTATCCCCAACTCATACAATAAACCGATTCTGGCTTTGGGATCGAGCGCTTTTATGTGCTTGAGGGAATAATGGTTGAATGACGAATAGATAACGCGCTCCCCCATCCCGTATTCATCGGCAAGGGCAAGGAGCTTTGCCGGAAGATCGGGGTACAGGCGCTCGGTGGTCTTAAGCTCAACATTTACGAAAAGTCCCGACGGTTTAACCAGCGAGAAAACCTCGGACAATGTAGGAATACGGTACGCATTGCCTTCTAACGGAAACCAGCCAATGTCCAGAGCTTTCAGCTCTTCCAGCGTATGGTCGTTTATGTAGCCGGTCCCGTTTGAAACCCGCTCCAACTGCGCGTCATGGGCGACGACAATTTCGCCGTCTTTGCTAAGGTGTACATCAAGTTCAATGCCGTCGGCTCCCTGCTCAATAGCCGCGGAAAATGCCTCCAGCGTATTTTCCGGGTGACAGGTTGACGCTCCCCGGTGCGCCTGTATCAACGTTTTAATAAGGACTCCTTATGGTTTAAGTATATCATATTTACAGCGTATCCCTGCTGACCGGACTGCCAACCCAGACGCCTTCGCCAAGGTAATCAATCCGCCGCCCTTCGATTAAAATCTGAACGTCGGCGACATTGGAGAACTCAGTAACGGTATAGACTATCTGCCTCACCTGGCCTGCGTATCCTTCAACTCCGTAGGTGTTGTACTGAAACTCCTCGTTAAAACTGAGATACGCGGTATTCCCCCGAATGCTGGCGGAAAGCAGCTTTGTCGCCGGAGGAATCAGCGAAATCAGGCCTTTGCTTTTTTCATCCGCGTTCGGCCCGGCAATGAGGGCCTGAACAACGTCAGTCAGGGGCGAATCTGAAACCGGAAGCCTCCTGTTCGCCTGCACGCGGCTTATGTACCCGCTCCTGTCCACCTGGACAAAATACAAAACCCTTTCCCGCGTTTCAGGAGGTCGCTGGACAGGCGGGTTTGTCGGGCTTTGGGTGGTTGACGGTACATTTTGCTCGGAATTTTGTGTTGAAGCCGAGGGCTTCGCAGGCTCGGTAGATTGCGCCGCCGGCGGCTGGGTCGCCGGTTGAGAGGCGGACGGCTGTTTTGCCGGCGCGGTAACTTGCGGCTCCTTAGCCACTGGCTCTTTAGCCTTAACTTCCGGCGTTCTCTCGTCCGATGCACCTCTTGAGGAAAACGCGTTTACGACAATCTGAATACTATTGTCAATAGCTTCGCGGTAAAAAATAAAAAGGCCGAAAATAGCAATGGCAAAAACCAGCCAGAACAGAACTGCCCAAGGGACGGGCGCTTTTGCCTTTTTGCCCGAAGACTTTTTCCCCTTTGCCTTTCTGGCGGAGGAAGACGCGGGTTTCCTGGTTTTGCTTCCCTTACGGACTGCCACGTTGTAATGATACTGGAAATCTCTAAAAAATACAATTTGTATCGCATTGCTAATTTATCGCAGAATCTGGCGCTTACAAATAAGTTAAACCAGCTAAAGAGGCCGGGCAAAACACCAAATGAAAGCTACCTGTAGAATCCGGCTTCGGAGCCGCCTGCCCGATGAATTTTTTAGGCTTTTGTTCCGGTGAATTTCCACGGCAGTTAGAATTCAAGAGGCAGGCAATCAATGTACTTTAGGGCTAACCTTTACTCTTTCGTCTCCTTTCGCCGGAGAATTCCAGAGGCTTCCATTTGGGTTTCGTCCGGCCTCATTGCCATATTTAACCAGTTAATGTAAGCGCCGGGTTCTGCAATACGCTTGTGATGCGTAAACCCAATTTGTCATACCTTTCACCGCAAACGGCGGCTGCCAAGTATATCACCCAAGTTGGGGGCGGGGATAACCGCAGGTAGCCTTTTGGAGTGAAAGAAAAATGGTCATGACCATTAGAGCAGAATAAGGCTGTCATGCGTAAAAATAAACCACTCCAACAGCTGCCTGCGGGGATACCCGCCCACATACCTGGGTGTTATAGTTAGTGCCGTTTGCGGTAATGGAACGCTAAATTAGGGTTTTTATGCTATAATGACATATGCTGGATCACCTTAGCCAATCTCTTGAAACTTTGGGCCGCTACTTTGTTTTCCTGGGAGAAATAACGCGCAGTTTTTTCAAAAGGCCGTCCCGCGTCAACCAGATTCTGGCTGAAATTGAGCATTTGGGCGTAAACTCAGTCGCGATTATTTTCCTTTCAGGCGCGGCAATGGGAATGATATTCGCCCTGCAGATGGTTACGTTCCTTCAGCCCTTTTCGGTAGAAATAGGCGTGGGCGCCGCTGTGGCCATTGCGCTGGCAAGGGAACTCGGCCCTGTTATTACCACCTTAATGCTTATCGCCAAAAACGGCTCGGCTATGGCCGCGGAAATAGGAACCATGAAAGTAACCGAACAAATCGACGCTATGGAATCCATGTCAATAAACGTCGTTCATTACCTTGTCATGCCAAAAGTCGCGGCGTCTTTTCTGGTTTTTCCGGTTCTTACGCTTCTGGCCGACGTAGTCGGGGTATTAGGCTCTTTTGTTATTGCGGTTCCTCTTTTTAATATTGATTCGGCGGGGTATCTGGATTATATGTTTGATTTTACAAATCCCCGCGATATTGCTTTCGGTCTTGTTAAAGCGACAGTTATGGGGGTTATGACAGCTACCATCTGCTGTTTTAACGGCCTTGAGACGACACAAGGCGCCAGGGGGGTGGGCGACAGCGCCACCAGGGCAGTGGTGATCTCGTCTGTATCTATTTTGGTGGCTGACTACCTTTTAACCACCCTTATGCTGCCGCTTATTTATATATGAGTACAGAAAAACCTACGATTAACGAAAAACCCATTATCAGAACAGAACACCTTTCCAAAGCTTTTGGAAAACAGAGAGTTCTGGCGGACGTGAGCTTTGATGTGCCTGAAAAATGTATTTACGCCATTGTGGGGCAAAGCGGAACCGGAAAAAGCGTGCTGTTCAAATCCATAATCGGAATGATAAAACCGGACAGCGGAAAAGTATGGTTTAAGAACACGGAACTCACCTCGCTGGATCGCGATTCCCTGATCGCCCAAAGGACATCATTCGGTTATGCCTTTCAGAACGCCGCTTTATTCGATTCCATGAATGTGGGTGAAAATCTGGCCTTCCCTCTTCGTGAAGTTTTGGGAATGAAAAACAAGGAAGAAATTCAGAAAAAAGTCAGCCGACTCCTTGAATGGATAGAACTTCCCGGTATAGAGTCTAAAAGAACGGATGAATTATCCGGCGGGATGCGAAAGCGCGTAGGCGTTGCCCGGGCGCTTATCATGGAACCGGAGGTGCTTTTTTTTGACGAACCAACAACGGGGCTTGACCCGGTGTTATCGGAAACCATCAATAACCTGGTAGTCCGCGTCAACAAAGAACTTCACATGACCTGCCTGATAATCACCCACGACATCCCGGCGGCGTTTCGCATTTCCGGAAGAATTGCTTTTTTGGATCAGGGATTTATAATAGAAGAAGGAAAGCCGGAAGATGTCGCGAGATCTGAACATCCCATGGTAAAGGATTTTATACGTATCTCATTCAGTGAGCTGAATTTATGAACGCTTCAAGGTACATAAAAATAGCCCTCTTCTTTATTATCTTGGGCGGCGCAGGCGCAGGGTACATAGTCCTATCCGCAAGCGGCATAAGTCCTTTTAACACAAAAACTTACGATGTCATTCTTGAAGACGCTTCGGGCCTTTCCACGCGCTCGAAAATTTACCTGGCCGGGGTATCGGTGGGCAAGGTACAGGGCATAGAACTTAACGGAACAGAAGCCAGGGTGAAATTGGCTTTTTTAAAGGATATCGAAATCCGCGAGGACGCCATTGTCAGCAGGAAGCCGTCTTCCCTTTTGGGGACAGCGGTGCTTAGCCTCGATCCCGGATCACCTCTTTCTCCTATAGTTCCGCCGGGAAGCATAATCAGAAGCATCCCGCCCGCCGCGGATTTAAATTCCGCAATGAGTCTTGTGGGAGACATAGGCGGGCAGGTTTCCGGCATTCTTGACGAGTTCCGTACCAACCAGTTGGCCCTTATCGCGGTTTCACTTGAGGCAATCAGCTCCATCGCGGGGAAAATTGACGCCCAGTCCGATATTCAGCTTGACCGGATTTCCCGCATACTTGAATCTGCGGCGTTGATAAGCGAAAGAACCGAAAGGCTTTTACGGAACAGCGAATTGAATATCACAGGTTCCTTTGGGGATATATATGAAGCTGTCGCAAATATCCGGGCCATCACAGCCGAAATTACCTCAGGCCGCGGCAACTTAGGCCAGGCCGTCTACGACGACAGCCTTTACAGCAGCATTTTAGCCACCGCGGAGAAAACTGAAGACGCGGCCGGAAAACTCGGCACGGCCCTGGAAAGCATTACGGCTTTGGTAAAGACAACGGACGGGGTGATAAACAATGCCGGAGAAATCGTGGACAAAGCTTTGGGCCTTGGGATTCAGGTTGACACAAACGCGCGTTTCGATTTCATTGCCCAGAACTTAAGGGCGGCCGCTTCACTCCGCATTGATCCGCGCTCAAATGACAGGTGGTACCGAGTCGGCATCACGTCAACACCCGACGGCGTCGCAAGCCGCAAAGTAAAAGAAACTATCGACATCTCGGGAAACATTACCCGCGAAGACACTACCGAAACACAGTATACCTACGCGGTAGACGCGGAACTTGCCAGAAAAATCGGCTTATTCACGCTGCGCGGCGGATTATTGGAAAGCTCCGCCGGAATTGGCTTGGACATCCAGCCGTTTAGCTGGCTTAGTCTTTCCGGTGAGGTCTTCCACTTTAAATCCGGAGAATTGCCCAATCTAAGGGGTTCCGTCACATTCTACCCGTTCTTTGACCCGGATTCCGACAAGCCCTGGAACTGGCTCTACATAAGGGGCGGTGTGAACAACAGCCTCAGCGGAAACAGGGACTTTTTCCTTGGCGGCGGCCTTCGCTTTGCCGACAGGGAAGTGAAGGGGTTGGTTGGGCTGGTGCCAATATTTAATTAAAAACCTAATTTTCCGCAAAAAAAGTATTTTTCCATGACATCTGATCAACTGAGGGAACGCATTGAACATAGTTGGTGGAATTATAAGGAGATGGGGTATGAAAAATAAATATGAAAGTGAATTATTACAGGTTATTCACGAAGACATGAAGGGCATGCACCAATTAGGGATAATAAGCGACGCTGAAATGCGGGAATATGACGAAGAGTGTCTCATTCAGGAACCCGAGGCAGACCATCCGACTGAAAATCCCTTGAAAATGGATGGAACAACCTCCGCTACCGCTTAATTTCGGCTTGTTTTCCTTCCACTCCGGCTCATCCCTATAGTACAGACACATTCCGTATTTATTCGCCTGCTGTCTGATTTTACCGTTGGAAGCGTAAAAGCAAAAATTGCAGGAGAATTGAAAGACAGGACAGAAAACGGCTATTTTATCTGTTTCTTTGAACAAACAGGGGAATTGCATACGTGGTCTTATGAAGAATTAAGAACGATTATAAGGAAATAAAAAATCGCCCGGCCCCACAAAAGCGGAGCCGGGTTCGGCTGGCCGGGATAGCGACGTGCGCCAGCCCGACCATTTTGAATTTAGTCTATTCTATTGAGAAAGTAAATGAATAACCGCAGAGCAAAGCACGGACTAAAGTCCAATGTGGTACTTTCTTTGTTACAGGAAATTCATTGTACTTGCGAGGTATTAAACCCGCCTGCGAATAAAAAAATATTCGTCCTCAAAATCGCCCATGAGCTCTTTTTTGCAAGAAACTACGTATTTTCTTTAGGGTGTTAAATTAAACCACCGTTTATTTAGACAGTAACCTTCGCTGAATATTATACCATCATTCTATCAGCTTTTACAAGCTTTTATGCCGAAAACAGACGTTTTTGCTGTTTTTCAAAAACGAAATAAGTGTCTGCCGGCACACCCCAAACCTGCGGGCAATAGCGCTTTTGGGGGTATTTCCGTCCAGCAGCGACTGTATTTCCCCCTTGTTTTCTAAAAGTTTGAGCCATGCAGACTTGCTCCCCGTGGGCCTGCCCAACGCTATACCTTCCGACTTTTTGCGGACAAGCGCCTCTTTCGTCCTTTGGGAGATGAGTTCCCGCTCTATTTCAGCGGCCAATCCAAAGGCAAAAGCCAGAATTTTAGCCTGAATGTTGTCTCCCAACTGGAAATTGTCCTTAATTGTCCAGATTTTAACGCCATTTTTCATCAAAATGTTCAATATCGACATAATCATGAGCAAATTCCTGCCCAGTCGGGATAATTCGGAACAAACAATTAGATCGCCTGTTCTTGCTTTGGCAAGCAACGTCCCCAAAAGGCGTTTTTCCGGTAATTGGATACCGCTGATTGTTTCCTCAATCCACTCATCAATGGCTATGCTGTTTTTTGAACAAAACCGCTCTATTTCAAAACGCTGGTTATCCACCGTTTGCCTGTCCGTACTAACCCTTACGTAACCGTACACCATACTTCCCTCCATCTATGTTATGAACTTCATCAATACAACTGTACAAAACAACTGTATAAAACTGTCTAAATAAACGGTGGTTTAATTTAACACTTCCGGGAATACACACACCGTAGCCTCCGACCAAAAAAGGCTAAAAAAATCATGGAAAAATGCCATGTAAAAAGGAGTTATTATGAAGAACGGCCTCAAAGTGTTTGGGTTTATAGCCCTCGTAGCGGTAATTTTTTTCTCAGCGGCCTGTAGCAGCGGCACAGATATAAGCGATAAACCCGACGACGGTAAACCCGACGGTGGGGCTGAAGTCTCAACCGGGACTTATAAAGCCACAAAGAGCAGCGTCGCATACACCTTCAATGTTTCCTCGAAGCCTGACAAGGCGGTTCATGCCGTGGGCGATGCTTATACCCTTATCGTCAATAAGGGCGGTACGGAAAAAACCAGCTCCGGCAAAGTGGCGGACGTTTCAGGAAGCAATATCAGCGTCCAGCCAAAATATAAAGACGCCCCATTATTCACTGTAACTGTCAGCGGTACAAGCATTACAAAGATCAACGGCACTATAACTTTTGACGACGGTTCTACCGAGCAAGGCCTCACCTTTACGTCTGGCGGGGGTGGTGGTGGCGGAGGAGGAGGCGGCAGCGGCGGTACAAACACCGGAGGTACTACCAATACCGGCGGCGCTACTGCTGTTAAATATTATATGGATATCAGTAAGAACGCAGAGTGGGACTACCTGGCTTTTGCACAAGACGGGTCAAGCATGGTTTTCAACGTAGATAAATCTACCGGCAAACCGACCCTGCTCTATTTAAAGCCGGAAAAAAACTCTGATGCCGGTTATACCTTTTTGTTCAAAGGAAACGGGATGCCGGATATAATGATATACAACGATCATATTTTTTATTTTGACAACTTCAGTGGTTACAACTATGAAATGGCGGTAATAACTCCTAATGGGCGCTCCGTTCAGGGACGCTCCGTTAAGCAAGAGGGCACTACCTCCTTCTTTCTTGGGGGTCACTGGGTAACGCTGACGACCGATATGTTCGTGGAGGAGTTGACCGCGTATAAGGCGAATAATCAAGGCAAATATTGGACTTTGGATGATCTTACTGGAAGCCTGGACATTTTTGGCACTGTGTTGGGGCTTGCCACATGTGCCGCAACGCCATTCGTTCCGGGTGCTATTCCAGGATGTTTTATAACCATTCTTAGTACGGTAACCAGTAAAGCGGTTGAAATCGCGTTTGAAGGCACCACAAACGATGTGTTTCAAATAGTTATAAACGCGCTTAACTGTGCAACTGCCGATGTGGCTGGCTGCGCTTCAACTGTCGCCGGCATTGCCGATCTTGCTTCTACATTATCAAAAAGGGATCTTGCTAATCTCAAAGCTAAAATGCCGCAAATAGAAGCGGCAATGGTTGCGATAGCAGAAAAAAATTACAAGCCCAAAGTTGACGTAACCGGCGTGGCCCTTAACAAAGGCGCGATCACTCTAGCCAAAGGCGATTATGCAAGGCTTAACGCCACAACTTCGCCGCCCAACGCGACGATGCAAGTTAAATATTGGAATAGCAGCAATCCTGGTGTCGCAACAGTGAATCACGATGGCTATGTTAGCGCCAAGTCGCCAGGAACAGCGACCATTACCGTTGAAACATATGACGGCAAGAAAACGGCATCTTGCACTGTAACTGTAACCCCCGCTGTCATAACCAGCGTTAGCCTTAACAAATCTGAGCTCTTTCTAATCGCCGGAGATGAGGAAGAGCTCCACGCCACGGTTGTGCCGTCCTACGCGGCGAGTGATACGGTGTGGGTTAGCAGCAATCCCAGTGTCGCCGCGGTGAGCAATGGCCTTGTTACCGCCTTGAAGGTAGGAACAGCGACCATTACAGCTACAAACGGCAATAAAACGGCAGCCTGCGAGGTAAACGTGTCATACAGCGTTGGAATTGAAATGGTGCGTGTCGAGGGCGGCAGTTTCCAGATGGGGAAAGAACTGGGGACAAGCACCTTCGGTAATGTCGGCTGGGACGATTTTCCGGTGTACGGGGTAACTCTGAGCAGTTTTTACATCGGCAAGTACGAGGTAACGCAGGAACAGTGGTATAAGGTGATGGGGTCCCTGACGCCGGAGTCGGGTTCCGGCGAAGGGGACAATTACCCTATACAACATGTCAATTTGTTGGACGCGCTTATGTTCTGCAATATGCTGAGCGTTAAGGAAGGTTTAAGTCCCGCGTACAGCATTGAAGGCATTACCGAGACTGCCCTATGGGGGCCAGTGCCGACATCTCAGCCTTCTTTGTGGAGCGTAGGTGCTAACAAATGGTGTAAATATGCAATCGTTCCCGGTTCCAACGGCTACCGGCTGCCGACCGAGGCGCAGTGGGAATACGCGGCGAAGGGCGGGAATACGCCTGGGAATTTTACCTATGCGGGGAGCAATAACGCAGACGAAGTTGCGTGGCATTACGGCAACAGCGGCGGCAAGGTTCATGAGGTAGGGAAGAAACTGCCCAATTCTCTTGGCCTGTACGACATGAGCGGGAACGTAGCTGAGCTTTGCTGGGGCTATTATGGCTATCCCTATGTCAAGGATCAGATCGATCCCGATCCAATGTTGCTTTTCAGAACTACTTCCTTTGTATATCGCGGCGGAAGCTGGAGTAGTGACCCTACGTCGTACTATTTGGGTAAAATACGTTTGGTGGATCCGAATGGCTACGGTGCAAGCGGAAACATGTGGGTTCGGGCCAATGTTATAGGCTTCCGGGTGGTACGCCCCGCGGAGTAAGCACAAAGGTGACTGTCACCTAAGGCAGCAAACGGAGCGTCTTGGCAAAACGCTTCGTTTGCTGAGCTTTTCTTTGGGAGAGAAGGAATGGGGAATGGTTATGTCAGCGAAACCAGAAAAAATTGAGCGTTTCTTTATTAGCGACGACCTCAAGCTCGTGATGGTCAGCGGTAACAAAAACGCCGCCGCGCTCAATGGCGGTCGCAACTCCTACCGCATCGGCGAGAGAAAGCCTGTGATAGGTTCCTTTAAGCCGCACGGCCTGCTGAAAAAAATTGTCAACCGCTTCGGAACCGTTTTCTCCTTTCAGCACGGCGATAAGCGCACAGGCATCAAACACGTAACATGTCATTTATCAGCCAATCGCCGGTCATTTTCACGATCAATTTCTTCCTGCTGCATTTCCAAAAAGCGTTCAAGGGTAAGTTTTGCCCCTTTCGCCTTTGCCAGACCCAGCAAAGGATTAACCCAATTATCCGTAGCAGGGTGCTGTTGCCCTTCTTCGCATATTAGCGTCAAAGAAGCCCGCGCCCTTCCCGCCGGTATTTCAGATGGAACTTCCAGGTCCAAATGCAGGTGGTGATCAGCCGGTATTGTTACCGTTTGTTCGATAGTCATATTTCCATTCTAGCATGAGAGTAAGGCAAAAACAATGAGGCAGTTTCGCGTATGAAATTGGCATTTTACAAGATTGTTTTACTTATTATTTCTTCATGTATGTTCATACAATGTTACGGTAAAGGGGCGCATGTATCTGAATTTAGCGACTCCGAAAGGTTCGCTCTGGAATACCCTTTGGTAGGCAGTGACAATATATTTATATACAGAAACGCAAGCGAGGCGGCGGACATTTTAGAAAAAGGCAGGGGAATTGTTTTTATCGGCTTTAAGGAGTGTCCGTGGTGTCAGCAATACGCCGTTTTCCTTCACGATGTAGCGCGCGAGATGGAAGTTGAAAAAATTTTTTACTGCGACATAAAAGAAGACCGGGAAAACAATTCGGAAAGTTACCGGAGGATAGTCGATATTTTTTACGGACGGCTACAGTATGACGACGAGGGCCGCCCAAGGGTGTATGTGCCGGACGCGGCAATAGTAAGCAGGGGCAGGATAATCACCCACGATTTTGAGACATCAAAAGACACGTTAGGCTACGCCACGCCGCAGGAATACTGGAACGACGAGCGGGTGGACGCGCTGAAGGAACGGCTTAGGGAGGGGATAAATATTTTAAACAAGATTATTGCTAATACCTGCAATAAATGCTGAATCGCAAAAGACGCAAAATTGATATAAAAAAGGAGATTTAAAAAATGTCTGATGAGAAAAAAGAGCCTGAAAAGAATGATGAGCCGATTGATGACGCTTTACAGAATATTCCAATTATCAGTCCGAAGTAAGCGGGGTAACGTCTTCTTTTGTGTTGTACCTTGTCAGCAGCAAAATGGGCAAGGGTGCAAACCATTGACGATAAAACCGGCTGGCTGTTTTCGGGGTATCTGGAAGAAGTGAGGTAACGTGTAAGGGGTGTCTAAATAAGTAAGAAATAACCACGGAGGAACACGGAGTTTTGGTATGAAAACTTCTTTATCCTCCGTGGTAAAATATTCTTTTCGGACAGCCTCCATTTTAAAATAGCCATTCTGTGCTACCAGACACTTTTTGTGCCTTTGACATTGAATATTACCAAACCAGAGGAACATCATATCGTGTTATGTTTCTATCGGCAGTGAGGAGGGTCATCTGTTCAGATAAACACAGAAAGGTGCGGGTGAGCGCTGTGGACAAAACATGTGGAATTCACCGGCGTGAAGACCAACGAGAAAATGCTTGCCCTTAAAGTGGAACATAAGCCTGACCACTTTGCCTTGTTTTCATTCGTTTTATTCATTGCCCAAAAGGCTAAGTGGTCAGGGGGCTTCAAAGCCGGATTCAACACGGTTTTGGACACGGCACTCGCCCGCACCTTAACTGGGTTTAACTTATCGCCTTCTTCAGCTCACCGGCCTTGTCGGTCTGTTCCCACGGGAAGTCGCTGCGGCCAAAGTGGCCGTAACTGGCTGTCTTCTGGTAAAGCGGACGCTGAAGGTTCAGGGTTTTGATGATTCCGGCGGGGCTTAGATCAAAGACCTTTTTAATTCCGTCGGTTATGCGCTGCTCGTCTACTTTCTCTGTTTCAAAAGTGTCAACCATTATCGAAACCGGGAAGGGTACGCCTATCGCGTAGGCAAGCTGTATTTCGCACCTTTCCGCAAGACCGGCGGCAACCACATTTTTCGCGACATAGCGGGCGGCGTACGCCGCGGAGCGGTCAACCTTGGACGGATCTTTGCCGGAGAAAGCCCCGCCGCCGTGGCGGCCCATCCCGCCGTAAGAGTCAACAATGATCTTGCGGCCTGTAAGACCCGTGTCGCCGAAAGGCCCGCCGACCACAAAGCGCCCTGTCGGGTTGATGTAGTATTTGGTGTCTTTATCCAAAAGACCGGTCGGCTCAAGAACAGGTTTCACAATCTTTTCGATAACGGTGCTTTCTATCTCTTTGTGAGTTACATCAGGATCATGCTGATGGGAAATTACCACCGCTTCAATGCGGAGGGGTTTGTACCCTTCATATTCTACAGTTACCTGGCTTTTGGAGTCGGGCCTTAGCCATTTAATGGTTTTGTCTTTGCGGAGTTTTGTGGCGTGGATAAGAAGTTTATGGGCCAGGGTGATGGGCAAAGGCATTAACTCTTCGGTTTCGTTGCAGGCAAAACCAAACATCATACCCTGATCCCCCGCTCCCTGCTGGCCCTGGTAAATCTCAAGCCCGGTACCGGAAACCCCCTGACTAATGTCCGGGGACTGACTGTGAATCATGTCCAGCACCGCCATTGAATTGTAATCCAGCCCGTAGTCGGGATTCGTATAGCCGATTTCCTTTACCACATGGCGGACTATATTCTGAAAGTCAATAAATGTATTGGTGGTTATTTCCCCACCTACAAGTACGAGTGAAGTTGACGCGAAGGTTTCGCAGGCAACCCGGCTGTGAGGATCATCCTTAAGGCAGGTGTCAAGTATCGCGTCCGATACCTGATCGCATAGCTTGTCCGGATGGCCTTCCCCCACAGACTCAGAGGTAAAAAAATGGCGGCGCTGTTTCATGCATAAATATTACAATGAATTTGCTAAATCTACAAGTCCTTTTTCTGCAGCCTTGTCGCCCTTCCTGTTGTAAACATAGGAAACGTCTTTTAGGCAGTTCTTTATGGCTTTTCTTGCCCCGGAGTCAGCCAAATTCCTTTTTAAATCAATAATTGTAAGTTCCATCCCCGGTTCAATCAGATCCGGATCAACAATTTTGCTTTTGGAAGCCAGCATAAGTACAGGAAAATAAAAGCCGTTGCTTGCGCCGGCTTTACCGACACCTGTAAGATCGCCGTAGTATCTCCTGGTAATCTGGGAAAGGGTGTCTCCCTTTTCCACCGTATAAATATGAGCGCCGGTTAAATCCAGTTTGCCATAGTAAGTTGAGTAAATTTGCTCCAGGGCCTGATTGACTTTTTCCTGGGTAACATCTCCCTCAATTTTTGCCCCGCTTGCGGTAGGACCGGACTTGCATGAAAGGCCGATAAGGGCCATCGCGACAAACAGAAAAACCAACAGTTTTTTCATGTTTTTCTCCTTGAGATTGAAAATAGTTTTTGTGATATTCCAAAATATGACATTCCGGAAAAGCATCTATAATAATATTGGGCGCCGCGATTTTAGCATCAAGACTTGCAGCGAATTTTATGAGGTTTTATCAGTAGCTAATACATTTATTCCAAACTTAGTCCCATTACATTATCTACCGGAAGCGAAAAAATAATTCCCTGAGCGCTGGAGTTAAGGCCGTGAGCTTCGCAAATCGCTTTCATAAGGGGAACTTTCTTTTCACGGCTTGTCAGAATAAGGATGAGCTCTTTTTCTGCCTGAACAGGTATGCCGAAAAATTTCACCGCTCCCTCGTGGGCCTGACCGCGGGCGTTTATCACCGTACCGCCTGACGCACCGGCCTCGCGGGCTGTGTTCATCAATTCATCGCTGTAACCGTGGTTTACAGCAGCCACTATCAGATCATGCGTAATTATATTGTTTTCCATGCTTTCTCCTCTGTTTTCCTGACCGGAATTTTCACTGGCCTTTTGCTCCAGTCCCTCTGCCAGCTCCGCCGCGATTTTTTCGTTTTTATGAATACTCTGTTTGAAGATCAATAAAACGGGATCGTTAATTGCCGAGAGGGGAACGGTAAAGGCAATACCTGCGCCGGGGCCGCGCCTGAGCTTCTTCCGCACCTCTTTCATCAGCACCTGAACCAGTACCTGCTGTTCAAGGCAGAACATAACCGCCTTGTCTCCCGCGCCGATACCCAGAAGATCCAGGATCTCCGAGCTTGCCGTTCCCCTGCCCTTGCTAAAAAAATGTAATCGTACTTTTTCTTCCAAAAACACATCCGAAATAACATTGGCGCGGTTCCAGTCAACAATAAAAATTATAAGCCTTAGCTCCGGCGGTTTTACGGTTCCCGCGCCCTCGCCTTCCTGGGCTTCGGGTTTTTTAACCGGCAGTTTGGAAAGAAGACTTGATATGGCGGATTTTCTTCTCATTTACAAGCCTTCCCCTGACCATTGATCAGCAAACACGGTAATACCTCCCCAGTTGATCTTTCTGTCAGTAGCCGCAATACCGAAGGCGGCTGTCTGCTTCTGGGCCAACGCTTCGGCTTGCCTGTTTCTGTACTGGTAGATAAGGCCCATCATTTGAATCACGATTAAGGGAGTCATGGCAACCATAGCCACAATGCCGAATGCGTCTATCAAAATATCACCTTTTGCGCCTTCGCAGGTTCCCATCGCAAAAGGCAGAAGGAAGGTGGAACTCATTGGGCCGGAGCATACGCCGCCTGAGTCAAAGGCAATGCCGGTAAAAATCCGCGGCACAAAAAAAGTCAGGGTCAGCGCAAAGATATAGCCGGGAATCAAAATCCACATGATTGGGATATGCAGAAGAATACGGATCATTGTAAGCATAAGGGCCGAAGCCATGCCTATGGCAAGCCCCCTGTTCATCATCTTTTGTGTAATTGCGCCGGATGAAATTTCTTCAACCTGCTTGTTAAGAACATGCACTGCCGGCTCAGCTGCCACTATAAAGTAACCGACCAAAGCTCCAAGGGGAATTAAAACCCACTTAAAAGGCGACGAAACAAGCTGCGATCCCAAAAGCTGGCCTACAGGGAAAAAGCCCACATTTACGCCCGTCAAAAAAAGCACAAGGCCGATGAAGGTGTAGAAAAACCCAATGGCAATGCGCCCCAACTGGTGTTTATGATAACGCTTTGTAACAAGCTGAAACACAACAAAGCAAAACACAACAGAGCCCAAAGCGGCCCCAACATTCATTATGTAATGCGGCAGTTCAAACAGAAAGAATTTTACCACGTCCCTGGAAGTGGCCGCGTTCCGGAATACATAAGCGGTTACTTCGGTTGAGCCAGGCTCATAAAAAATACCAAGAAGAAGCATGGCTATAATGGGGCCTACACTGCAAAGGGCCACAAGGCCGAAGCTGTCATCCTGTGAATATTTATCGCCGCGGATAGAAGACACGCCAACGCCCAAGGCCAGAATAAAAGGCACCGTAATAGGGCCTGTGGTTACTCCTCCCGAATCAAAACCGACAGGAATGAAAGTATCCGGACTAAAAAACGCCAGGGCAAAGGCAATGATGTAAAAAGCAACAAGCAAAAACGAAAGCCGGATTTTCATCATGGGCCGCAGCAATCCCACAACCAAAAAGATCGCGACCCCTATTGATACGGTAATTATTAAAACAAACGCCGGAATGGAAGGCGTCTGGGTTCCCAATACCTGCAAATCCGGTTCCGCTATGGAAATAATAAATCCAATTACCAGAGTAACAGGAATGATCAGAAGCAATTTTGAGTGTTTTGTTAATTCAACTCCAACGCCCTCCCCCATGGGCATCATAGCCATATCCGCCCCAAGGGTAAAAAAGCCCATTCCGATTATTAACAGCGCCGCCCCGGCCAGAAACATCAAAACGGTTCCCGAAGGCAACGGAGTTAAAATTACGCTTACAATCAACACAATGGCGGTAATGGGAAGAACAGCGGTAAAGGCTTCCATTATTTTTTCTTTAAGTATTTTGTTCATTGCGCCGCCAAAAGTACATTAATTTTTTTTCGATTATATAAGACATTCCTGTAATTTAACAATAGGCAGAGAACTATAGCCGGCTGTTATTTTTATTTTTTGATGCTATAATACCCTTGGGGGTGAATTATGGCTGGAGTAAAAACAGGGGCCGAAGGCCGCTTGATAGGAACCGTAATTCCCGTCGGCGCTCTGCGAACCGAAAAGAGTATTGGCGTCGGAGAATTCTCCGATTTGGCGGAATTCGGCGCGCTCTGCGCGAAAATGGGTGTAGGGTTGATTCAACTGCTCCCTGTCAATGATACGGGCTTTCAAAGCTCACCTTACAGCGCCCTTACAGCCTTTGGCTTGCATCCCCTGTACATCCGCATCGGGGATTTGCCCGAGTCAGACGGCTACGAGTCAAACATCCAGGCCATTAAAGAAAAACACGATACCGCTGTCCGCTTTTCGCACGAAGCCGTACTCAAAGACAAAATTGATCTTTTGAAAAAGATCTATCAGGGCAGCAAGGAAAAAATCGCCGCGTCATCCACCCTAAAAACCTGGATAGAAGCGAATCCATGGGTAAAGCCTTACGCCGTGTTTCGCCGGCTAAAAGAGGCCAACGCTCAAAAAAGCTGGATAGAGTGGAACGGCCCGGACACCGATCCGTCCAAAATCGACGCTTTCTGGAACGATTCTTCCCTTAAAAGCGAGCACCTGTTCTGGGCATGGCTCCAACTGGCCCTGGACACCCAGTTTTCCGCTGCCGTCGCGAGCCTTGCGGGCCTTGGCATAAAATTACTGGGCGACCTTCCGATTTTAATGAATGAAGATTCCTGCGATGTCTGGGCGCATCAAAAAATATTCAATATAAATCTTTCCGCCGGAGCGCCTCCCGATATGTACAGCCCGGACGGCCAGAACTGGGGCTTCCCCATTTACAACTGGCAGGCTCAATCAAAAGACGGCTATGCCTGGTGGAAGGAACGTCTTAAAGCGGCTGAAAAGTATTATCAGGCCTACAGGATTGACCATGTGCTTGGTTTTTTCAGAATTTGGGCCTCAAGGCGCGAAGACAATTCTTCGCTTTTGGGCAGGTTCGTTCCTTATATTCCGGTTACGGCAAAAGATTTTGAGGAGCTTGGTTATGACCAGGGCCGAATTCGCTGGCTATGCGAGCCGCACATCCCAACAGGCGGGATATGGGACGCGATAAAGGCGGAGTGGAACGGCGATGAGGGCGGGTTAAACGCCGCGGTAAACAGGGTTTTTGAATTTGCCCTCGAGAGAATTGGCGATGAAGAGCTTTGGCTTTTCAGTAAAAGTATCCGCGGAGAAAAAGATATAGCCGCCCTTGATATTCACAGCGCGGCAAAGGCGTTTCTGTTAAAAGCCTGGGGAAACCGCGTCTTTTTTGAACATAACCCCGGGGAATATTATCAGTTGTGGTATTATGCCAATAGCCGTGCCTACGCTTCGCTTTCCGAAGAAGAAAAGAAAAGCCTTGAAGCCCTTTTGGAAAAACACCGTTTGGATTCGGAAAAGATATGGGAAGCCGAAGGCAAGAAGCTCCTTTCGGTTTTAACTTCATCTTCTTCAATGCTGCCCTGCGCGGAAGACCTGGGCGCTGTTCCTTCCTGTGTTCCCAAAGTACTGACACAGCTCAATATCCTAGGCCTTAGGGTAGTTCGCTGGCACCGTGACTGGGCCAAAGAAGGTCAGCCGTATATCCCCTTCGAGGACTACCCTGAGCTTTCGGTGTGTACCCCGGCGGTACACGACAGTTCCTGCTTAAGGGAATGGTGGGACAGAGAAGCGGATCAACAGCGATTCTCCGGTTTAATTGGCGTTCCTTCTTTGCCAAGGGTTTATAACCCCGGCACTGCCCGCGTCATACTCAGCAAGATAGCGTCAGCGGCTTCCAGGTTCAGGATTTTCCAAATACAGGATCTATTGCACCTTTCTAATCTATGGTACGCCGCCGATGCCGCTGCCGAGCGGGTAAACGTACCCGGCACCGACAACACCTTTAACTGGACATACCGCCTGCCCGCGCCCATAAGCGAGCTGGCAAAAGACGAGGGCCTTATCAGGGCTGTGTCAGAGCTTGCGGCAATAAAGCCCGCAGTAAAGAAAAAGGCGAAGGCGTAAAAGCAGGTTGGAATTTTTAACCACGAACCTCACGAACCGCAATTTGATATCTAAATTGTTATTCGTGATGGTTCGTGTGGTTAGTGGTTAAATTATCCATTTCAGCTTCAGCCCGGGGGCCACGCCATGATACGGCCGCCCAAAATATGACAGTGCAGGTGATCGACAGTCTGCCCGCCGTGGGATTTGCAGTTAATTACAAAGCGCGCGCCGTTTTCGGCGCAGCCATTGCTTTTCGCGAGTTCCTGGGCCTTAAAAAGAAAGCGACCCATAAGGGCCGTGTCGGCGGCTTCCAGTTCCATAACGTTCTTAATGTGCTTTTTGGGAATTAAGAGGAAATGCACAGGCGCCTGGGGGTTCAGGTCTTTAAAGGCCAGAAACTCATCATCCTCGTATACTTTTTGGGATGGAATTTCCCCGCTCACTATTTTACAAAAAATACAGTCACTCATGTGTTTATTGTATCACAAATCTTTGAAGCCAGAAATCCCCTGTTTTACTTTAGCTTTATGATGGATATGAAAAAAAAATAATAAATGGTAAAAATAGTCAACATGATCAAGATTCTGAATATGGTTATATGTATGTCCATCGGGACTTTTATTTTCGCGCAGTCCGGGGGAGGTAACGGCTTTTCAGATGATTATTTGTATGGCGCGCTGCACGTTGAAAAGTACGACCCGATATATTTTATGCCCTTTTCTATGGATTTCCGGGAGCATGACGACAGAGACCCCATTGAAGCGTCATTTCAGATAAGTTTAAAGAAAACCGTTATCAAAAATATCAGCCCCATAGGTTTCGACATAGGGATCGCCTTTACACTGACGGCATGGTGGCAATTATACGCGTTTTCAAACCCCTTTCGGGAGATAAATTTCGGGCCGGAACTTTATTTTTATTTTCCGTTCCATCAAAAGGCTGACGGGGCGGGTTTATTCTGCCACGGTATTAAAGTCGCGGTGGCGCACAAATCAAACGGGCGAGGAGACGATAATAATCGCAGCTGGAACCGGGTCTATCTTGAATTCCCTATTTCAATTGGGTGGTTTCAGTTTATACCCCGTGTGTGGTGGTCTTTTGCCGGCATAGGCAACGATTTTTATGAGAAAGACATTTCCCGATATATGGGTATGTGCGACTTGACTATCGCGGGCCACTGGAACAGTCATGTTCTACAGGTTTACGGAAGGTCTAATTTCAACTATAAAAATATTAATGCGGCTTTGCGGGTTGATTATAGTTACCCCATAGCCGCGACAGGGTTATATTTTTATGTGCAATATTTTTTGGGCTATGGTGAAAGCCTTATTGATTATGACAAGCCGGTAAACAAAATTGGGGCAGGAATCGCTTTAAGCAGATGAATAGAGTTGCAACATAAGGTTAATTTGATGAAAAAGCCCCGGTTATATCCAGCATTGCTTTTTTTAGCGTACTACCTCCTTACCTGCGCCTGCCTTTTCGCGCAAGAGGAAGCTGAAACCATCCTCAAATACAAACCCAGGGAACGAAACCTCCTCATCGATATTCCCTTGACCATCGGCGAAGTTACACTAATCAACCTGGCGGGGAACGGTTACTGGCGGCTTTGGGGGCCGGACTCGGAAGCGGCGTATTTTACACTTGACTCAATACGCGCCAATTTGAATCCCAGGGTATGGGGTTTTGAGGGGGGTCAGGGAGGCGACACCTTTCTGGTGAATCAGTTTTATCATCCTTACGCCGGGGCCGTTTATTTCGCTTCCGCCCGTTCCAATAACTTCAATTTTTACTGGTCTATCCTTTCTTCTGCTTTCGGCAGTATCTACTGGGAAGCTCTGGGCGAGACCGACACGCCTGCCGCGAGCGATCTGATAAACACCGCGTTCGGCGGGATCGTCCTGGGTGAGATACTGCACCGGCTTTACATCGAACTCGACAAGGACGGGATCGCGGGGAAAATAGGCGCGACCATCCTGAGCCCCACCGACAGGATAACCGCCGCCGTCAGGGGTTATGGCCCGGAAAAGAGCCCCAATAAGATACGCGAGGCTTCACTGTCCTTTGGTTTTTCCTGGCTCAACGCCCGGTTCTTTGACAACAACGACCTAATATTATCCTGGAATACGCCCTCCGGCTTTATTGGCTTTGATCTTGTTTACGGCGATCCTTATACGGTACAAGGCAAGACGCCCTTTACCCAGTTTGATCTCAATACCTCACTGACAGCTTCTGTCCCGCTTGTCTATAACTTCACATTCGTTGCCGACGGATATTTAGCGTCATGGCTTCTTTCTTATGATGACGCGAACCAGGTAAGCAACGGCCTTACCCTTCACTTTGATACCTTTGTAACTGACAAAGGTACGATAATGGATCTTAACAACGGCAGGGAAAACCTGAGTTTCAACGCCAACTCTCTGGATTACTCCGTAAAATGGCGGCGCATCCTCGATAAGTCATTCGAACTTTCTCTGAAAACACACTTCGGCTTTTCACCCTGGGCGGTAACGGATTATAACGGCGGGATAAACAAGGATGATTATTACCTATATTTATTCGGCGGCAATATCAAGCTCTTTACGGAACTACGGCAGGCGAAGGAAAACGGACAAGCCCTGACTCTAAGTCTGTGTTTCTACGATACCTGGAATATCCCCAAAACTCCAGGTTTTGATGTCAATACACTTTTCCTCTTTTCAAAGATCGCTTATTCGTTTCCCCTTACCAACAGGTTTTCCCTTTACGTTGCGGACAGTTTCCTTTTTCTGCGCTGCCGCCTGACCCGCGACGCGGGCGCGGAATTCCCTGACATTACGCGCTGGTACAACAGTGCCCAGTTGGGAATAAAAGTTTCCTTTTTCTAGCAGCGAATCACTTTACCGAAGCTGACGCTTTTTCCAGGGCGTCTTCCACCGCCTGCAGAAAACCCCTGCTGGAATAAGTTGCCCCCGAAATGGCGTCAATATCCGTCTCCCCCGTTTCAAGCACTGCTTCCAGGAGTTCTTCCATTGCCGCCAAACCGGGGAAGTTTGATTCCTGATGGCTGACAATAACGATGTCCTCGATCCCGGCGGCTGATGTTTGTACGCGGACATGTATCGGGCCTCTGTAACCGCTGCCGGTTCCTTCGTAAGCGCCGGGCGTGTAAACCGCTTCACTGACATAAGGCAGAGCCAGGCATGCAAGGATGAACACCGAAAGGCCGCAAAGAAGCAGGGGAACCAAAAAACGAAGCTTAATTTGAATCATAAACGCCTCCACCCATATACTGCCCCGGGATGGAATACGCTTTGGTTTGATGCAATTTTATGACAGCTATAATTAAGCGGCGTTAAATCATCAATCTTTCCACATGATGATAGGCAGCGGAGCGCATCTCCTTTACCGAGTCGTCTTTGAGATAATCGTCGAACATCATCATCCTGTCGATGATTGCGCCGGGTGCGTTTTCGCTTCCGGGAATTATCTCGACAATACGGTTCGCGATAGAGTTGATGAACTCGTGATCGTGGGAGTTAAAGAGGATAACGCCGGGGAACGCTTCAAGTCCCTGATTAAGAGCGGTGATGGCTTCAAGGTCGAGGTGGTTGGTCGGCTCGTCAAGAATAAGCACATTAGCCCCGGAAAGCATCATTTTGGCAAGCATACAGCGGACTTTTTCGCCGCCTGAAAGAACGTTGACGGGCTTAAGGGCCTCGTCGCCAGAGAACAGCATACGCCCAAGAAAACTGCGTATGTAGGTTTCGTCTTCGTCATCCGAGAACTGCCTAAGCCAGTCCGTTATCGAAAGCGTAGAATCAAAAAAAGAGGTATTCTCTTTTGGGAAATAGGAAAAGCTTATGGTCTGTCCCCAGTAGCAATCCCCTGAATCGGCTTTTTTTGCGCCTGAGATGATGTCAAAGACCGCGGACTTGGAGACATGCTCAATTCCCACAAAGGCGATCTTGTCCTTGCGGTTTACGGTCAGACTGAAATCTTTTAAGACCGGAGCGCCCTCAAAATTGTAGCAGAGTTTTTCGACACGCAGCACGTTGTTGCCGATTTCCCTGCCCGGCTTAAAACCGGCGTAAGGGAATTTCCGGCTAGTTATATGCACATTGTCAAGGTCGAGTTTTTCCAAAACCTTCTTGCGGCTTGTGGCCTGCCTGCTTTTACTGGCGTTGCTGGCAAACCTCTGGATAAATTCCCTAAGCTCCCTCGCTTTCTCTTCGTTCTTCTTTTGAAGATCCCTTGCCTGCCTTTGGAGCATCTGGCTCATCTGATACCAGAAATCGTAATTTCCCGAATAAAGGGTAATCCTCCCAAAGTCAATGTCGCAGATATGGGTACACACGGCGTTTAAGAAATGGCGGTCGTGCGAGACCACGATCACCGTGTTCGGAAAGTCCATCAAAAATTCTTCAAGCCAGGAGATTGATTCAAGATCCAGGCCGTTTGTCGGCTCGTCCAAAAGGAGTATCTCAGGGCTGCCGAACAAAGCCTGAGCCAAAAGTACGCGAACCTTCCGGTTTTCATCCAGCTCCGCCATGAGTTTCCCGTGATCGCCTTCATCAAGACCCAGGCCCGAAAGGAGCTGGCCTGCCTGGGCCTCGGCCTCCCAGCCGCCAAGATCCGCGAAGTCCGCCTCAAGCTCGCTTGCCCTGAGTCCGTCTTCCTCCGAAAAATTTTCTTTGGCGTAGATCTCTTCCCTTTCTTTTTGAATTTTGTAGAGTTTGTCGAAACCCATTATCACCGTTTCAAGAACGGAGTTGCTGTCATAGGCAAAGTGATCCTGCTTTAGCACGGCAATTCTTTCCCCCTTACTAATGGAAACTTCGCCTTTGTCATGTTCAGTTTCCCCCGCGAGTATCTTCAGGAAAGTAGACTTACCAGCGCCGTTTGCCCCGATGATGCCATAGCAGTTGCCAGGTGTGAATTTCAGGTTTACGTCTTTAAAAAGACTTCGCTCGCCAAAGCCAAGGCTGAGATCGGTAACGGTTATCATTTCTTAAAAGCACCAAAGAGCCTGGCCAGAATTCCCTTTTTCGGGGCCTTCTGCTCAACCGCCGCCGCCGCCTGAGAAACGCCGGAATTTTCCGCGCCGGGCTGCGGTTTGACCGGCTTGTGTTTTTTTTGCTTCCGGTTAGACTGGGCTTTTTGCCTTTTATGTTCTGGTTTTACCTGCTCGACTTTTTTTGATACACCATTGGCCGTAACGCTCTTGTCGTACTTCTGCCTGTAATAAGCCATCCGTTCTTCAAGCGAAAGCTCTGAAAGCTTCACACCCTTTTGGAAATCTCTAATCTGGTTTTGAGAATGGCGGCCATGTTCACCTGACCTGTTTTTCTTTTCACCCCGTCTTTGTTCTATTGAAGGTGAAGGAGACGGGGGGCCGTGGCGTTCTTTCCGGCTATGGCGGCCCGCGTCGTGTTTCTTACCCTCGGCATTCATGCCTCCGCTGCCCCGGCGGCGGGAATGATCATCGGCTTTATGGCCGCCCCGATCTTCGTAAAACTCCGTGTGTATGTGCCTGCCTTCGCTTTTGTCCTCGGCAAAAAGTTCCTCCACTGCGGTTTCGGAAGGAATTTTCTGGCCTATGTAACGCTCAATCCCGGGCAGAGCGTAAACATCCTGCTCGCTGGCAAGGTTTACGGCTTTGCCGGTTTTTCCGGCTCTTGCGGTGCGGCCTATGCGGTGAACGTAATTTTCTGATTCGTTAGGGAGATCGTAATTTACCACCATAGCGAGGCCTTCAATGTCCAGGCCGCGCGCCGCAACGTCTGTGGCAACAAGCAGGTGAAGTTTTCCGGCTTTAATGTCATCAATTATTTTTAAGCGCTTTTTCTGGGGCAGATCCCCCATAATAAATTCACAATCATATCCATTTAACTTGAGCCGCTTCGCCACTATTTCCGAATAACGCTTTGTATTGCAGAAAATTATCGCGCTCTCGGGGTTTTCGCGTTTGAGGATTCCCAAAAGCAGCTTCATCTTGTCGGCTGAGGACACGTGGTAAAGAACCTGCTCTACTTCATCCAGGGTAACCGTTTCAGGCTCAATGGCGATCTCGAAGGGGTTGCGCGTGTATTCCCAGGCAAGGTTCTTAACCCAGGCGTTGAGGGTCGCGCTGAAAAGCATGGTTTGGCGTTTATCCGCCGGGGGAACCCTGCGGATAAGCTTTCTAAGATCGGGGTAAAACCCCATGTCGAACATACGATCAGCTTCGTCAAGAATCAGAAACGCGATGTCCATCAGGTTCATCTGCCCGCTCTGATTCAGATCAAGCACGCGCCCGGGAGTGCCCACCATGATCTGCACATTGTCCTTGAGCATGGCCGTCTGCTGGGTATAGCCGACCCCGCCGTAGAAACTCCCGACTTTAATGGGAAGGTATTTGCCGATTAGTTTTGCCTCTTCCTCAATTTGAACCGCAAGCTCTCTGGTGGGCGCCATGATAATCGCCTTTTTTCCGTTGAGCATATCCTCGGTAAGAAGGCGCTGGAAAATTACAACCAAAAAAGCGGCGGTTTTTCCCGTCCCCGTCTGCGATTGGACATAGAGATCCTTGCCGCTAAAAGCGTGTTCAAGCACCTGTTCCTGGACAGGCATACAGGTAATATAGCCACCCTCGTTCAATCCCCGGCCAAGATCGGGATGCAGGTTTAGATCCGTGAATTTCATATAATGGAGTATCGTAGCGCTTTTTACGCAAAATGAATAGGTATGCTATGAAAGCGAATTATTTGGCATCCCGGGTAAGCCATTTTCTGTAGAGCAATGAAATCCCATAGCCGCCAAAGATAACAATAAAGCGGTCAACAATGTTGATGGGGATGCGGGAAAGAATGGCTGTTGGGAGCAGCGGCACATTGTTGCGTAAAAGGCCAAGCTTGAAGCTGTCTTCGGGCGAAAGGGTGCGGGGCGCTTTAAGGGTAATAAGCACAAAGTCAATAATGCCGCCTGAAACGCTGACAACAAGGCAGTCAAGAACAGCCAGTACCAGCAAGAGGGCGGCTACGCCGATAAAAGACTGCGGGGAAGGCTTTTCAAAGAAAACCGCTTCCCTCTTTCTCATCCTGATATGAAAAACCCAGACCAAAAGAATTTCGGCGGCAATGCAAATTACCCAAACATTTCTGAAAAGGCCCAATTCCACCGAAAGCCCAAGAAGGAACCTGCATACCAGGAAGTACATTATTGGTGAAAGCACTGCACCGGTGATTAGGCCGGGCAAGAGACCGGCGCAGAAACACATTGCGGCGTTGAATACAGTATCCAGGTATAAGGGGATTCCTATTACATTGTTGAAAAAGTAACTAACAAAGGCATTGCCAAAGGCAGATAACAAACAGAGAACAGCGGCTTTCCGGAACTGTATACGGTTCCTTAATTTCCAATTATACCATATTATTAAGATAATGAAACATTTTTATGCGGTAATACTATGTATCGCTGTTTTTTGCATGGCAAGCTGCGTCAAAGATGACAGTTACCCGTCGATTATTGACATTTCCCAGGAGTGGCTGGAGCTAAAGTCAGATGTAATAAATACGAAATACACATCCGATTTTGAGGGCCGGATAGAAAGCTTCGGCCAGACCCTTAACGAATTTTCTTCCTCGCCAATCGGTTTCTTTTACAAGATATACAGGCCGGAGTATGTACAATCACTGGCGGACATTGCTTCAGCCGCCGGGCGGCTAAATACTGCGTTTAAAAAAGGCGAAGGCCTTGAACTCCTGCCCATTATGCAGGAAATAGATACAAGCATCGGGCAGTTGCAGCTTATTGAGAAAAGCCTTTCGGACGCCAGCCAAATGAACTATTTTCTCCTTTTCTTTTTCTTTTCCCTGTTCATTATCGTTGCCATTCTTGTCTTATGGATGCTTTACGGCAGACTTGAAAAGGCGGAAAGCAGAGAACGGCAAAGCCTTGATTTTTCGCGGGAAACAATAATCGCCCAGGAACAGGAGCGCTCGCGTATAGCGCGCGAACTGCACGATACGGTGTCGCAGGATTTATGGCGGCTTTCGTTTCAGACCGAGAGCATAGATAAAGCCACAGAAAGCGCGGAGCGGAGCAGGCTGTGCAGGGAAGTTATAAAAGGGCAAAAAGAAATCATGCGGCGGGTCAGAAACATTTGTGAAGATCTTACCCCCCCCCCCCCCCC
>Ga0268262_10000585_pt1 | contig 47769 bp, 44 predicted proteins | sample TergutNc150P3_FD_190354 | JGI IMG/M metagenome (GOLD analysis project Ga0268262, IMG submission 190354) | Nasutitermes corniger P3 segment gut microbial community from laboratory colony in Florida, USA - Nc150 P3 (SPAdes) (version 2) | ecosystem: Host-associated > Arthropoda: Insects >... | reverse complement strand
GCCTATGACCCTTGTAAGAGTGCCGGAACCAAGTTGAAAGCAACAAATGATTGGAATTACAACAATGGCACTGATGAGTTTGGCTTTTCCGCCCTGCCGGGCGGCAGCTATACTGGCGATGTTGGCGGGTATGGCAATTGGTGGAGTTCCAATCAGCAGATGGCCTCCTCGTGTTCGTCGACGACGGGGACGTGCAGGTGTAACTACGGCTACTTCTGTGAGATTAACAGAAATTATTTCAAGCTCACCTACGACGGGAAGGCCCAAGTGCGAAGTGTTCGTTGCATAAAGAATTAGTGCGAAAAGAATTTGCACCACGGTGGTGCGAATCCTTGTCAGTCTCATTTCTCTGCTGAGATTTGGCAAGGGTAAAAAACCAAGCGGGGAAACGGAGAAGAGAAGATGGATAGTCATAGTATAAGGCATGAAAATTTAGCCGTTGATTTCTATAATTTATTAAAAGAACGTTTTGATAATAATGTTTATACAACAGAACGGAATATTACTTATACATTTTTTGCGACAATGGTTATGTTTGATTATTATAAACCGCATGAAATTTTATTAGAATATAATCATCCAAATATTAAAGGATATAAAAAAGTAGATACTTATATAAAATCCAACGATAATAAAAATGGCTTAGTTATGGAATGTAAATATGATCGGAAAATGCCTTCAGGTCATAATAGTCCAAGGCCTCAAAAAGCTGGTAAAATCTTTAATGATTTTTTTCGTCTTGCATCATTTACGAATGATGAAAATGTAATAAAATGGTTAATTTATTTAACCGACGAAGAAATGACAAATTATTTTAATAATGTAGAGAATAAATTAAATGATTTTTTTAATCTTGCTAAAGGGGCAATATTAATAATAGATGATGAGTATCTTAAAAATAAATCACAAACATTTAATGGCGGAATAGATACTAATGGTATTTCTAAAATAAATATAAAATGTATTTTTCAAAATGATTTACCAAATAATCATAAGATAAAAATATATGAAGTAGAAATACCAAATGATGTTGTATTTCCTAATTACGATGTCAATAATAATCAGAGTAATATAGATATTAAACATAAAGACAATATGGAAAAATCTGCTCAGATTAAACACTCAAATATTTCGCATTCGCATAGTGAGACGATAGTAAAAGATATGGATTTTATTTATGATAATAAGAAGTATATTGCTCGTGCGTATAAACTTGAAAATAACAGTCATGTTTATTATAAAATTCTATTAAAAGGTGATGAAAATCAAAATATTAATAGTATAGATATTGCTAGAAAATATTTACGTTCTTTTGGTATATCAACAACTCCCGATATGAACACTCATAGGACTGTAAAAATAATAATGGATATATTGGAAAAAAATACAAAATCATAGGAGTTTAATATGAAACAAATAGTTTGCGAAATGTGCGGCGATAAAGACTTAGTCAAATAAGACAGCGAATTTGTGTCAATGGTGGCACAAATCTTGCCAAATTCCATATTCCCAATGGGTTTGGCAGGGATAACAAAACAAGCGGGGAAACGGAGAAGAGAATATGAGTGAGAGCGACAAGCCAAAAGAAAATTTTGATTTGCATTTTAAGTATCTAGAAGATTTGCGAAATTTATATGCAAAATATGATGCGAGAACAAGCATATCTATAAATTGCTTGAATTTTTCTGTTGCAATCTGGGCAGTGATAACTACGGTTTTGTTTGATGTCCGCATATTGCCTTTTATATGTGTTCTCATTTATCTCATTTTATCCATTATCTTAATGACCATTGCCGTTATTGGATGGTTAAAAGGATTTTCAGTACTAAAATTCAAAAAATTTAAAATATTTGACTTGAACCCAGATGCAGATAAAATAGATAAAACATATTATGAAGATAATACAAAAAAAATGTCTGGTCATATTCAAAAACATGAGATAACTCTTGCTACAAGAGAATTAAAAGTTAATTATTTAAGCCGTTTATCTATAATAGCGTTATTTATATCTGTTTTTTTGGCTTTGTTTGTTTTAGTTGGCAAAGTTAGTGAGAACTATGACTTTAAAATCAAACCACAAATTTGTGCCGGAGAATGCAATAACAACTTCAACAATACAGGAGTGCTCAAGGAAAGCAACGAAACAGAAAAAGAATCTGAAAGGCAAATAGATTAACCGTAGTGCTATTCAAACATAGATACCCACGGAAAAAAGGACGTAATTCAGCAATCCTGTAAATCCTTTAATCGGGGTCATCGGGGTTCTGACAGAAGCACCCATATTAGCAAAATACGCAAGCCGCCTCCCCGAAAGGGGGCGGTTTTTTGTTTGTCTATGCAGTTGTTGTGCGGATTTGTTTGAGAAGGTGGTTCTCAATATCAGCAGCAGTATAGCCTTTCTTTATGAGGGCGAGAATTTCGTTGCTATTCTCGTTACGACCATCTTTGTAGGCTCCCTCTATCCTAGACTGATTATCTCGCCACTCCTTCAAACGAGCCTCGTATAGCATACGGTTATGGTCGTCTGCACTGAACGTAGCCAAAACATCTACGGCTTTCACAAACACTGGATCTATTCCTGCCAACTCCATAAATTCCTCTCTTTTTTCCGAGTTAATGAACCTAAGCCATTCACGCAACCTCTCATTACTTAATCTAGATAATTTTTTCAAGCAAAGAACGTGTATCTCCTCCAAATCGTTGAAAGGGAAGTGCTCGTCCTTTTCTAGTGTTTGAAAGACAGTATGGCATTTCTCAGATTCAGGTACAAAATCAAAATCCGCCACGATTATAGATTTCACTGGTTTAAGCCCAGAGTACAAGCCACCCTCGCTTATTTGCTCGGTTAGCAGATTTGATTTGTAATACGATATCCTACTCCTCATATCGGAAACGTTGCGCGACTGCATCTCTATATTTATAATATTCCCATTTGATAGCTTGGCTTTTATGTCCAAAACCCCCAGCTTATCGTTTGGGTTCTCCCGTTTCAGGTGCGTGTCGTAAAAGGAAATGTCCTTCAATTCGCCTTTCTTGTAGCCTAAGACTGCGCTTATGAAGTTTATTGTCAAATCCTTGTTCCGCTCATCGCCGAACAGCAATTTGAATATGATATCCACTTTCGGGGATAATAACTCTGGCAGATTGTCTTCTTTCATAGAAACTTCTCCTTCTTTTGGTTTCTACTTACTTAGACGTAAAAAAACGGAAAAAAAATTCAGAAAAGTGAAAAAAATGAATTTTGTGCATTTTTATTTAGATTTCGCTCATTTCGGCTTCGCTCAATGAGCGAAAAGCCAATAAATGTGGTTCAGACAATTCTATATTACTCTCACCTATAACCAAAGGAGGATTTTTTTGTGAAAAAAATATTACTCATTTCATTATGCGCGGTAGCTTTAATATCGTGCTCATCCAGTAGAGGCATAGCGAATTCTGCCATAGCAGAAGCTAAAACTTTGCAAAATTTGGCAAAAGACAGGGGTGTTGAAGTTCCTGCCGCAACTGCCGAGTTGATTACCTCTGCCGAAAAGCAAAAAGAAGATAAGCCAGAAAATGCTTTGGCACTCGCAGACGAAGCGACCTTGCAGCTCCAGCTTGCTCTTATAAATCAGGAGAAGAAAAGCTTGTCGGATAGCCTGGGAATAGCAACAGGTTCTTTGGCAATTGTTCGTAATTTGCTTGAAACCCGCAACAACCCAAATGTTCAAAAATAAGGAGGTTTTATGAAAATTCAAACATTAGCCGTTTTAGCCTGTGCCGCAAGTTTATTTGCGCAAACAGAAACCATCCCGTGCCGTGCTTCTTTTAACGATGCGCTAAAAAACTATGCCGTGCGTGATGCTGCCTCGGACCGTCTTTATGCCATTACAGAAGCAAGAATCCAAACTCTGGAAGGCACAGACAAAGATAAACGCTTGGCATCCGAACTCAAAACCTGTAGCTTGTCTGTGGAGATTTTCAAAGCGGAAGTAGAGAGAGTAACTTTGTCTCAGAAATACGCAGCCATACAAAAAGAAATTTCTCAGGTAAGAAATGACCTTATAGTTTCGTTTGCTTCTGAAGCTGCCGCTTTGAGCAAAAATTTGGAAATAGAACGCAGCCTTTTGAGCGAGAGCCAAAGAGCACTTGCTATGAAAGAATACGAACTACAGGCACAAAAAGCTGAGGCACAAAAAAAGCTGGATGCTTTGAACAGCCAAACCATCAGCGTTTACAGAGATGCTAGAGGTACAATTCTCTCTATGAGCGATATTCTGTTTGAGTTTGGAAAAGCAGACTTAAAACCAGAATTGAAAGAGAATTTGGCAGAAATAGCAGCCATACTCAAAAATCTGTTAACCGAGTCCCACGTAATAATAGAAGGTCACACCGATAATGTTGGCAGCGCAGCAGCCAATAAAAAACTCAGCGAACAGAGAGCCAGCGCAGTTCTGCAATATCTATCAGAAAGAGGCGTGGATAAAAAACGCCTAAAATCCGTTGGTTATGGCTTGGAAAAACCCGTGGCAGACAACAACACAAAAGAAGGTCAGGCGAAAAATCGCAGAGTTGAATTGGTTATTCAAGATAAAAAATAAGCTATCCTCTTGGATGCGCTTGTTTTAGGCTATCTCTCAGCATCTCTGCGCTCACGTGCGTGTAAATTTGCGTGGTGTTTGGGTTGCTATGACCTAAAAGTTTTTGAACAGTCACTATATTTGCGCCATTTTCCAGCAAGTGAGTTGCGAAAGTGTGCCGCAAAACGTGTGGGCTTGCCTTACCCTCCCAGCCTATTGAGCGAAGAAGATTGTGAATATCGCTGTAAAGTTTGCGGGTATTGTAAGGCTTTTCGCCATTTTTTGAGAATACAAAATTAGATGGAGAACAAGGAATTGCATTTTTGCTCTGAAAATCCCTGAACTTGCAAAGCCACTTTATTGAATCCCTTGTTAAAGGCACAACACGTTCTTTGCTGCCTTTGCCCCATACCCTAACCAATTCCTCTGCAAAATTCAAATTTGCCCAAGTTAAATTCGCACACTCAGAAATTCTAAGCCCCGTTCCGTAAAGCAATTCTAAAATGGTTCTCGCCCGCAAGGTATTTTCGTCTTCGCCAAATTCCGTTTTGAATAAATCTTCAATTTTAAAAGGCTCGCTAATTTCTTTTTGAGATAAAAAAGATACCAGCCTTTTAGGCTTTTTGGGAGTTTTTATCACCGCAGCCGGATTGTGCCCTAGCACTGCTCCACGAACCAAATATTTCCCAAAACTTTTCAAGCAAGCAAGAGCTTGTGACTGCGTGGCTATGGCTTTTTTATTTTCCTTTATGCTCCAAATCCAGTCTCGCATTAAATCTGAATTCAAATCTTTTGGCGAAATATCCTTTTGCAAAAAATCCAAAAAATCTTTTAATATGCGAGCATAAGCCCTTATCGTGTGTGGCGAGAATTTTTTTTGCGTTTCTAAATATGCAATATAGCGTTCTATTTCTGTGGAGAGCATTTCCAAAAAAATATAGAAAAAAATTTCTAATTTACCCTACTATGAACCTTTCCTCTTTAACTCAAAATAAAAGCATTGTTATTCAGTGCCACGATATTCCCGATGCAGATGCAATAGGCAGCGCTTATGCTTTGCAGCGTTTTTTTAAGTTTCACGGTAGCGAAAGCAAAATATTCTATGGGGGCAAGGCAAAAATCTCAAAACCGAGTTTGCTTATGTTGATAAATGAGTTGGAAATAGAAATAGAATATGATCCAGATTTGCCTTATGAGCCGGAATTTTTGCTCACGGTGGATTGCCAATATGGTGCAGGCAATGTGCAAAAATTTGAATGTAGAAAATTTGCCGTTATAGACCATCATCGTGCAGAAATCAGAGAAGATGAAAACACGGAAATTAGACCCACGCTTTCAAGCTGTTCAACGCTTGTATGGGATATGATGAGAAAAGAGGGCTATGATTTTGATAAAGACGAAAAAGCCAGAAACGTTTTGTATTACGGTCTTTTCACAGACACAAACGGGCTATCTGAACTTCGCCATCCTTTGGATAGAGATTTAGCAGACATAGAATTTGACAGGGCTTTGATTAAAAAATTAAAAAATGCAGCACTCACAATAAAGGAACTCAGAATTGTCTCTGCCGCCCTTGATGGTTCAAGAAGAATTGAAAATAAAAAGATAAATAAAAGAGTTGGCTTGTTCAGAGCAGAAGATTTTTGCGACCCGAATATTCTAGGATTTACTAGTGATATTGCAAAACAAGTTGACGTTTTGGATGCCTGCGTGGTGTATTGTCTTGTGGGAGATAGCATAAAAATTTCCGTTAGGAGTTCTGTTCGCGAGATTATGGCAAGTGAATTTGCAAATTTCATTTGCGCCGGTGTTGGCAGCGGAGGCGGCAATATTGAAATGGCTGGAGGTTTTTTAAAAGCAGACGAAGATTATTTTATTCAAAGAGTGCGAGACTATTTGGAAAATTATGATTTGATTTATGCAGGTAAAACGCAAGTTGATTTTGCTTCTATGAAACGCTGGCGCAAAAAATCCATTCCCGTTGGTTTTGTGAAAACCGAGGATATGTTCAAAGAAGACTGGCCTGTTACGGTTAGAACTTTGGAAGGCGATATAGATTTGCGCGCTGGTAAAGACATATATGTTATGATAGGCATTGTGGGTGAGGTTTATCCAATCAAGCGCGAGAAGTTCGAAAAGAACTACGATATTTTAGACACTCCATACAATTTAAAAACCGAATACATACCAGAAGTAATAGATAAAATATCGGGCAATAAACTTGTGCTTGTTGATTTTGCGCACTCTTGCCTTCCCAAAGGCGAAAAAATCGTTAGAGCCACCGCCGTTGAAAAACCAACCAAAGTTTTCTCATACTGGGACTCAGAAAAATATTTCTCCGCAGTCACGGGCGATTTTTTAACCGCAAACGAAACAGATTTATCTGACTGCTATATTGTGAATAGGCAAATTTTCTTTGACACCTATGAGGAGATTACTACTTAAACAACCCCATAAACACTTCGCTGTATTTAACTATAAGACCAGAAAACACAACGCTCACCATAGTCATCAGCTTCATCAAAATGTTCAGCGAAGGACCTGCGGTGTCTTTGAATGGGTCGCCAACGGTGTCGCCTGTGACGGCGGATTTGTGCGTGTCTGAGCCTTTGCCACCGTGATTGCCTTTCTCTATGTATTTCTTGGCATTGTCCCAAGCACCGCCTGAATTATTCAGCATAGTCGCAAGGGAAAAACCTGCCGCCAAGCTGCCAGCCAAAAGCCCGAACACACCCGGAACGCCTAAAATCAAACCGACCAAAATTGGAATTATAACAGCCATCAAAGAGGGCAAAACCATCTCTTTTTGCGCACCCGCTGTGCTAATCGCAACGCAACGCGCATAATCGGGTTTGCCTGTTCCATCCATAATGCCTTTTATTTCGCGGAATTGACGGCGAACTTCCTCAACCATCGCGCCTGCCGCTCTGCCCACCGCTTGAATACTCATTGAACAGAAAAGGAAAGCCATCATTGCGCCTATAAACAATCCGCAGAGCAAAGTTGGGTTCATAAGAGTTAAATTGTATGCAACAAGAAAATCAGATATATTCGCATTGTGCGCAACCAAGCCAACCAATGTCCCGTCTGAGTTTATTGCCCTGTTTCCATTATCTATTATTCTAATAGCAGAGTCTGAGGCAAAGGAGTTTGCGAGATTTTCGCTGGAACTTGTAAATAAAACTGTGCCCGCTTTGAATGTTCCGTTTGAACTCGCGGCAATTTTTCCAAGCCAAAGTTTAACCTCTTCTATATATGCTGCCAAAAGCGCAATGGCGGTTAAGGCGGCAGAACCTATGGCAAAGCCCTTGCCTGTGGCGGCGGTGGTGTTGCCTAGCATATCAAGCTCGTCTGTACGTTTGCGAACCTCTGGAGGCAGCCCGCTCATTTCTGCGTTTCCGCCAGCGTTATCTGCTATGGGTCCAAAGGCATCGGTTGCAAGAGTTACGCCAAGAGTGGATAACATTCCAACTGCAGCAAAGCTAACACCGTAAAGTCCCAAAGACAGAGCATTAACATTATCGCTAAAACCACCTGCAAATCCAAATGCCAAAAGAATTCCAAATGCTATGCAAACAACGGGAAATCCAGTGCTTTTCATTCCAACCGCTATGCCTTCTATTATTGTAGTTGCATGACCAAGTTTTGCTTGATTTGCAATGCTCTGTGTTGGTTTGTATATATCTGATGTGTAATATTCCGTGAATTGCCCTATTATAACTCCAACTACCAAACCTGAAACCACAGAGCCAAAAATGCCCCAGCTTATCAATCCGCAACCTGCCATAATGGCAACTGCTATCAAAATCAAAACAGAACTGCCAAGCGTTCCAATCAAAAGTGAGCGCAGCAAATTTTTAGAACTCACCTCTTCTTTTGTGCGAACAAGCATTATGCCAACTAAAGAAAATAAAATTCCAAGCGCGGCAACAACCATAGGGGCAAGTATAGCATCTTTTCCAAACTGAGGCAAAACCGCACCCAAAGCCGCAGTAGCTAGAATAGAACCGCAATAGCTCTCATATAAATCTGCGCCCATTCCCGCAACATCTCCAACATTGTCTCCAACATTATCCGCTATGGTTGCCGGATTGCGAGGGTCGTCTTCTGGAATACCAGCTTCCACCTTGCCAACCAAATCTGCGCCAACATCTGCGGCTTTTGTGTATATACCGCCTCCAACGCGAGCAAACAAAGCCTGAACGCTTGCTCCCATTCCAAATGTTATCATAACTGCGGTTATTTCAACCATTTTTTGTGTTTCGGTAAAGCCTACGCCAAAACCAAATATATTATGGTCAAAAACGTAGTTCAGCAACAAGAACCAAATAGAGATATCGAGCAGTCCAAAACCTACCACAACTAGACCCATAACCGCGCCACCACGGAAAGCTATTTTCAGCGCGCTGTTCAAGCTATGCGTGGCTCCATTTGCGGTTCTGCTGCTTGCACTTGTCGCGGTTTTCATACCCAAGAACCCGCACAAGCCGGAGAAAAAGCCTCCGGTTAGGAATGCCACTGGAACAAAGGGGTTTTGGATGCCGAGCGCCGCAAGCACCACTAAGATGATGAACAAAACCACGAATACAAGCGAAACGGTTTTATATTGGCGTTTTAGATAAGCCATAGCACCTTCACGCACATATTGGGCAATATCTTTCATTGTTTGATTGCCTTCTGGCTTTTTCATTAGGTTTTTATAAAAAACCAAGGCACAAATAAGGGCGATTATGGCCGAGGCTGGAACCACAAACCATATTTGGGAGAGGGATAACATGGGGTAAAATATAGAAAAATTCAAAAAAAATGTAAAGCCGTTCACAAATGCTTGCACACATAGCTTGCCACTCTGCCCAAACGGAGAATTATGCAATCGGGGTTCAGACAAAAAGAAACTACATTAATATCCCTTATACAATACAAAAATTTACTATATTATAGCGTATAGAGGATATTATTTATGCCAAGATTTAGTAAAATAATTTTATTGCCAAAACAGGAAATGCTATTGCGCACTTTGGGCGAGCAGATAAAACTCGCCCGCTTGCGGAGAAATTTATCTGTGGAACAGCTTGCGCAGCGAGCTGGCATTGCCCGCACCACGCTTATAAGACTGGAGCATGGGGATGGTGGAGCTGCCATTTCCACACTTGCCAAAACGCTTTTTGCGCTTGGGTTGGAGCAAGACATTTTATTGATTGCAAAAGACGATTTGATGGGCTACCGTATGCAAGATGCAGGGCTTTTGGTAAAAAAACGTGCTAGGAGCAAAAATGCAAAATAGAGAAAGGGAAATTTTTGTTTATTTTGACGGAGATGCGCTTATCTTCATAGGCACTCTGCGTTGTTCCATTGTGCGTGGCAGGGAGGTTTTCAGTTTCAGAGCATCCGAAGAATATGTTAAAAATGAAACGTTTAGCTTTTTAGACCCAGATTTAGGGCAGTTTAGCGGTTCTCAATACTTGCTTTCTGGGAAAGCGAACTTTGGAATATTTCTGGATTCTGCTCCAGACAGATGGGGCAGGTTGCTACTGCGGCGTAGAGAAGCGTTAATTGCAAAAAAAGAAAAGCGGCAGGAAAAAACTTTGCTGGAAAGCGATTATTTACTCGGAATTTTTGACGGAAACAGAATGGGGGCTATCAGATTCAAAACTGATTTTCATGGACCATTTTTGGACAACGATGCGGATATGGCAACTCCGCCCATAACCAGTTTGAGCAAATTAGAGGAATCAAGTCTAAAATTGGAAGACGAAAAAGGCTCAGAGGAAAAATGGCTGCAAATGCTGGTAGCCCCAGGTTCTTCTTTAGGTGGTTCAAGACCAAAAGCAAATGTCGTGGACAAAAAAGGCAATTTATGGATTGCAAAATTTCCAAGCAAGCAAGACGACATAGACAAAGGGGCATGGGAAGCGGTTATTTGCAAACTGGCAAAAATGTGCGGAATTGTTGTTAGCGATTTTTTCATAAAAAAATGTACTTCAAAATACCATACATTTTTAACACTCCGTTTTGATAGAAATAAGAACAGGAGAGTACACATTGCAAGCGCAATGACCATGCTCGGCTATTCGGATAGCAATGCAGAAAATTCTAATTGGCTTGAAATTGCGGAATTCATAATCAAGCGAGGCAACAATGTTAATGCAGATTTGAAGGAGCTGTGGCAGCGACTTGTTTTTAGCATTGCGGTTTCCAACAGCGATTGCCATTTGCGAAACCACGCTTTTATTTTGGACAAAAACAAAAGCTGGAATTTGTCGCCCGCTTACGACTTAAACCCAGACCCTTTTGCAACAGGCTTAACACTTAATGTGAACGAAAACGACAATTCGCTGGATTTTGGTTTGGCACTTGATGTGGCTCCTTATTTTCGCATAAATTCCAAAGCGGCAAAAGAGTATTTGCAATTTGTGAAAAAAATTATCGCAAAATGGGAACAAATTGCCGCTGAGTTTAAAATTCCTAAAAAAGAGATGCATAAAATGTCAAGAGCGTTTATGCGTAACTAAAATTCCTACCGTCTAATAAACCCGTAATTCCAAGCCCACTGCTCTGGATATTTCAAAACCCAGTTTTCCAGTATTTTTGCGATTTCATTTTTGTCAATTTCGGATTTTGGTTCGTAAACTCGTTCAAACCGAGTTATATGTTCATTGTTTTTTCTGAATGTTATGAAAAGCACAAGACTTGCGCCCAGTCTGTTAGCCGTTAAGGGAAGGTCTAAAAATAAAGGGACATCATCGCCCAAAATTTTAAAATTCTCACCTTTGCCCTTTGACTGGTCTGCCATTACCGCTAAAATCTCCTTGTTCCTAATGGCATTTTTCAAGATTTTAGGGACTTGGTAATCCTTTGCAACTCTTATTTTTTGCGTTGCCCTTATACTTGTTAAAAATTCGTCTAACTTTGCATTTCTAAATTCAGAAACCACTAGATTAACTATGTTTTCGGTTAAATGCTCTAAACACCTGTGCAGCATTTCAAAAGCTCCCAAATGGATGCTTGCGAAAACAATGGAATTTTTGCCAATTTCACCTTTAATTAAATCAAAGTTTTCAAATTTCATCGGAATCTTTTTATTTTGCAAAAATCTCAAACTATCCAATCCGTTGATAAAAAGATTTTTATACACCGCTTTTGGCTTTATTTGCAAATTTGCAGATTTTAACCGCTCCGCTATGTAATTTTTCTCTTTTCTAAACTCTATCAAATAAATTGGATAAAATAATTCAAACACAACATTTTCAAGAAAATGAGGCAGGTGAGTTAAAATAAAAGCTAAAATTTTAAAAAGCATAATTTTTTATAGCATCTTGTACAGCACTCGCATTAGCCGTAAGCCGGTGTATTGCGTTTGCGTACTTTGGGGAAATGCCCTCCAGTTTTTGTTCGTGATAGCCAGCTTTGAATTCTGAGAATTTTAGCCCATGAGCGGTGCTTATAATAATAACGCTTTCTTCGCTTGAAATAATGTTTTTTTCGCGCAACTTAAACAATGCGCCTAAGGCAACGCCTGTGTGTGGGCAGGAGTAAAGGCCTATTTTATCTGCTCGGTGGGCAGCATCTGAGAGTTCTTGTTCTGAAACTTGTTCAACAACTCCATTATAGTTTTTTATCGCTTGCTCGGCTTTGGGGTAGCTCACAGGATTCCCTATTTGAATTGCGCTTGCCAAAGTTTTTTTTGCCTGAACAGGCTCAAATTTTTTGAAATCTGTTTTATATGCCTGGTAAAATGGATTTGCATTCTCTGCTTGGGCAACTATTATACGAGGTTTTTTGTTTATTAAACCAAGCTCCAGCAAATCGTCTATGCCTTTTGCAAGAGCACTCACATTGCCCAAATTGCCACCCGGAATAATTAAAACATCGGGAAGCTGCCAGCCCAGTTCTTGGCAAAGTTCGTAGCTAATTGTTTTTTGCCCCTCAATGCGGAGGCTGTTCATTGAATTTGCCAAATAAATGCTTTTGTCTGCGGTCACTTCTTGAACAATTTTCATGCAACCGTCAAAATCTGTGTCTAAGGCTAAAACAAGGCTGCCGTTTGAAATTGGTTGCACCAATTGTGCAACAGAAATTTTACCAGCTGGCAAAAACACAATGCTTGGGATGCCTGCCCTTGCGCAATATGCAGAAAGAGCCGCAGAGGTATCTCCCGTGCTTGCACAGGCAACGGCTTTTATTTTGGCTTTGTTCTTTATCAAATGATTAACTTGGCTAACCAAAACGGTCATACCCAAATCTTTGAAACTGCCTGTGTGAGAATTTCCGCACAATTTCACGTGCAGGCTTTTGACTTTTATCTCTTGAGCGAGTTTTTGCGCATTGAAAAGAGGAGTAAAACCCTCTTGAAGCGTCACTATATCTTGGGCAGGGAGTTCTGGCAAGACGAGTTCTCGCTTGCTCCACACCCCGCTTAAATCCGCAGGCGCAAAGCTCGTGCGGCGACTGGTGAATAAATTTTTCCACTCTTCTGTTGAGCGAGTTTTCCAAGCCTCACGGTTATGGCTCACCTCCAAAAGAGAACCATCTTCGCCTCTGTAAACAACCTGCGACAAAGGATATTTGTCGCTACCGCTTATGCTTTTGAACTCCGCGTGAAACATTTACTTAATTGTCTTTTATCACAAGTTCAACCCTGCGATTTTTCGCCTGACCTTCTTTTGTGTTGTTACTTGCCACAGGTTTATCCTTGCCATGTCCAACGGCTTGCAAACGATTTGCGGCAACGCCTCTTTCAATTAAATATTGCATAACGGCGTGGGCTCTTTGCTCACTTAGCTTTTGATTGGCAGCAGGAGTACCAACATTATCGGTATGACCTTCCACCATAATTTTGGAATCGGTTAGCAAGCTCTGGAGAATTGCACCTATTGCCGATAAATTTTCCCTCAATTCTGGCTTCAAATCTGCTTTTCCAAACTCAAACAGAATATCGCTCATGGAGAGGATTGTACCTCTGGCATCTCTGTAAACGCTTATAGCTTTGCTATTTAAAGCATCCAATTTTTTTTGCGCCTCGGCTTTTTGTGCTGCGAGCAGAGAATCTTTTTCGGCAAGGGCTTTTTGAGCATCTGCAAGGGCTTTTTGTTTTGCGTCAATCTCTGCTAACTTTTCCCTATTCATTTTTTCAAGACGATTGCGCTCATCATTCAAAGCCGTATTCAAAGATTTAGCACCGTGAGCATCGCTGCTCCACAATTCAATAAGAGTATCTTTTACGGCAGAAATACTTTTATGAATAGCCAAGTCCCTTTGGGTTAAGGAATCTACGACTTTACGGAGTGCATTATTTGAAAGCTGTATTTTAAAATGCTCCACTGCCAAAGAGCAGTTTTTCAATTCCGCTTCGTAAATCTCGCCTTTGCGTTTATCTTTTGCTATGGATTCCAAACCGTGAATCCTAGTTTCTGTTGAAGCGTAAAAACGCGCAGAGGCAAAATCGCGCGGATAACTATTTTTTACAGCCTCATAAGAAACTCTGCAAGGGATTTGAGTTTCTCTTTGAAATTCTTGCGCAAATAGGCTTGCGGTAGCGGCTAAAAGAACTATTAGAACTAATGTTTGAATTTTCATAAAACCTCCTTAATTTATTATCCGTTCTTTGGGTGCATTTTTACGTTCTCTCAGAACATTATGGTAAATATTCAAAGATTCGTGAGACACCAATAAGTTGTTTTCTGCATCTGTTTTCATTTTGTTAAGAACAGTTTCTTCGTGTTTTAGCAAGAAAATTTGCATTTGAAGAACTGCTTCTTCTGCCAAAACAAAAGCCTTTTCCGTTTCGCGTTCTTCATTTTGCTTTTCGGCAGCTGCAATTAAAGCATCCGTACTAGCTGGAACTTCCAAACTGTCTGTTTTTGCTACGGCCCTAAGCAGTTTAGCCTCCGTTATGACCGAATCCACAAGAGCCGCTCTCTTAGATGCGCACGAGACCATAAAGACCGCACACACCGCAATAAACAATATTTTTTTCACAAAAACCTCCGATTGTGAGATATGTTAGGAGGTAATATAGTAATTAATGATTAACTTAATGTTTGGGTATGGGGTATAGGGTATGGGCAACGCAAAATAGACTCAAAAATGGTGGGTTTCTGCCACTGCCTTCAAACTCTCTTCCAATTTGAATTTAGGTTCCCAGCCTGTGTGGGCTTTTATTTTATCAAAACTACCTATGATAATCCTATTGTCAAGAGGACGAACTCTTTTGGGGTCTGTTTCTGTTATCACTTGAACGCCAAAAATTTTCGCGAGCAAGTCAACCACATCTTTCAAAGAATGACCTTTGCCGCTGCATACGTTGTAAAGCTCGCCAGATTTGCCATCTTTGAGCAAGGCAAAATAAGCGTTCACCACATCTCGCACATCTATAAAATCTCTGATAACCGTTATATCCCCTGTTATAAGCTTAATTTCACGCAGCCCTTGTTTAACGCCTTCTGATATTTGCTTTGCAAAACTCGGTATTGCAAAATCTGTGCGTTGCCTTGTGCCAATATGGTTAAAAGAACGGGTTAAAATAATATCAAGTTTATAAGCATCAACATAGCATTTAGAAAGCATTTCTTGGCTAACTCGCGCAACAGCATAAGGATTTGCGGGGTGCAAAATGGTATCTTCTTTTAGAGGCAAGGCGGCTTCTTTTACATTGCCATATTCCTCGCTGGAACCAACGGAGAGAATTCTGCAATTTATTTTATTGTGCCTAACAATCTCGGCTATGTTCAAAAATATATTTGTGTTATTCAAAAAACTTTCAAGCGGCATTTCCCAGCTTTTCCCCACACTTGAAAAACTTGCCAAATGCACAATGAAATCAGGGCTAAAAGAGACCATAGCTATTTCCAAAGCTCGGTATTCCAAAAGATTCAATTCAATAAAATTCAACTTAATGTTTTCAAAAGAATATTCCTTTGCTTCAGGTGAAATTTTCAAATCCAAACCGAGAACCTCGGCTTTCTCGCCAAATTCGTTGAGGCGTTCCAAAAAATGATACGCCACAAACCCACCAATGCCTGTCAGCAAATATTTTTTCATACCTTTGCTTCTACGCTAGGCTTTGCTACCCTTGCGCCGCTCGTGGCTATTATTCGATATTCAGAGCCGGCTTTGCCATTTGCATCTATGAATTCTTTGTCTTTAACGCTAGGGCTACCTATAGCTTCCCAATTGGAACCATTCTTGCGTTCCACAGCAAGCGATGTAACCTCAGGTGCAATTTTCCAAACTATGCTCACTCCCTTGTCCGTTGCGGAGGCTTTTACGCCTAGTGCTGACGGCGGTGGAGCAAAATCCAAGCTCTGTGGTTCGCCGTGAACCGCTCCAGTTATGCCGCCTAGAGGGTCTTTTTTTGGCTCTTGTGGGAACTTTGTTGCTCTTTCTTTGCACCAAGCGATAATTTTATCCAGCCGTTCTGCGTTTAGCCCAACGCCGAGTGGCAGGGCAAGTTCGCCGTTTACAACATCTGTTGCAAAATCATCATTTACAAGCATCACAGGACCATTCCCGCAAGCACCGAGACATTCAACCCTTACTATTGAGAATAAATTGTCTTTTGTTGTTTCGCCTGTTTTTATTCCAAGTTTTTTTTCGGCCATTTGAATTATATTTTCTGCGCCTGTGATGTTGCAGCATATATTTTGGCAGAACTGCAAAAGAAAACGCCCAGTTGGAGCGTGTTTATACATTGTGTAAAAAGTGGCTACACCCCAAGCGTGAGCAGGGGAGCAATCGCACATTTTTGCCGCCCAGCGCACGGATTCTTTTGGAACCCAGCCGAGTTCGCTTTGAATAACCCAAAGGACTTCCAAAAGCGCACCCTGTTTAACGGGATATTGATTTAACAGAGTTTCTACCCTTTGTTCTGCTGAACTCAGCTTTGCTGAAATTTCTTCGTACGTGGGTTGTTTTGTAGCACTTTTATGCCCTCTTTGCAAGTGCAAAGGCTCGCCAAATTCTTCGGGTTTTGGATTAGATGGCGCAAACTTTGTGTTAGATATGAACTCTATCATAGGGTATAAGATAGAAATTTTCAAATACAGAAATTTCCGTTGAGCCAGCAGTGCATATTAAAGGGCTTAGGAAATAACTTCCAGCAACTTCATTATATCTTTAGGATATACCTCTCCAATATTGCCAATACGGAAAGTATCTGCTTGAGATATTTTTCCCGGATATAATACAAAACCTAGTTTTTTTATGGTTTTATAAAAATTGTCAAAGTTGAAATTTGGATATGGATATAAAAAAGAGGTGATTATGGGAGATTGCAACTCTTTTGGCAAAAGAGTTTTAAAGCCATGTTCTTTCATCCCATTAACTAGCAACTGCTGATTTTTGCAGTATCTTTTATAGCGAGCTTCTATGCCCCCTTCCTCTTCCAATTCATCTAGAGCTTGGTAAAATGCTCTTACTATATGCGTGGGAGAGGTATAACGCCATTTTCCAGACTTGTCCATTTCCTTCCACTGCCCATATAAATCTAAGCATAGAGAGCGAGCATTGTCTTTGCATTTTAGCAATTCCTCTTTTTTTGCAATAACAAAACCAAAACCCGGAACTCCCTGAATGCACTTGTTGGCAGAGCTAATCAAAAAATCAATATCGTAGTCTGCCATATCAAAGGGTATTCCACCAAAAGAACTCATGGCATCTAAAATGAATATATTGCCGTGTTCCTTGATTACTTTTGCAATTTCTGAGAGCGGGTTTAGCATACCGGTTGTGGTTTCGCAGTGAACAAGTGCTGTGTGCGTAATGTCTGGATTTTCACCGAGAAGTTTTGACAGAATTTCTGGCTTGGGAGCTTCGGTTTCCAAACAGGAATATGTTGTATGGTTAAGTTTCAGTACTTTTGCCATTTGTGCAATTCGGTCGCCATAAGCACCATTGGTTATAACCAGCAATTTGCCGTTTTGCGGTATCACAGAGCCTAGGGTAGCTTCAACGGAAAAAGAACCGCTGCCCTGCATTAACACAGCAGTGTAGTCTTCAACTTTTTTAGATGCGAGTGCCACCAAGCGGCGGCGGATATTTTGAACAATATCTTCGTTGTAATCCGCATCCCAAGTACACCAATCTCTGAGCAAAGCATTCCTAACGGATTTTGAAGTTGAAAGTGGGCCTGGTGTTAAAAGCAAATATGGATTATCAGGTATAAATTCGTACATATCGCTAAATTCCTCCTTTTTGATTAAGTGATTTTATCAGAGCTGGCAATGCGCCTATATCTTCAATAACATAGTCCGCTCCGGCCTCAATGTATTTTTGCCTTGAGATTTCTTCGTCTCCACTCAAAGCGAGCATACTGGAACCTTTTAATACACCAACGGATAAGCATCCAGCATTTTTTCCTTCTTGCATATCGGCCTCGGTATCGCCAATTTTTAGCGCATTATTTATGGATGCTGTTCTAAGCTTTTCCAAATTGCGCCAAAGCATATATGGGTGGGGACGCCCCACCCCATTGCAATCGTCTGGGCAAATTATGCAATCCGGTGCATAGCCTTTTTCTTTTGCAAGTGGCACAACAACATCCATCATCGCTTGGGTGTAGCCAGTTGTTGAACCTATTGCCACTCCCATTTCCCTAATTTGCTGTGCCGCTTCAATAACTCCGGGCAAAGGGTCGGAGTGTTTTGCCAATACTTCAAAAAGGGCTGGTTCAAAATGGGCATAGATTTGACTAACATCTTCTTGTGCATAAGAACGGCCCATATTTTCCAGCATTTTTTCGATATGCTTTCGTTTAGGGAGTCCCATTGGCGCACGGGTTTCTTCTACACTAGCTTTTATGCCAAAAGCTTCAAAGGCAGCCATAAGAGCGTTTACAGGAGCAAAGCTCCCATAATCCACCGTTGTTCCTGCCCAATCCAGAATAACTGCATCTATTCTGCTCATCTACTTTTTCTCCTTTATTATGTGATACAACATTCGTACAACAATATTTATTATGAGTATCAATAAACTCATAGCGGCTGCCTGGCTTATATCTCCAGCTTCTTCCATGTGGGTAATGGCAATCGCGGCTATTTTGAAATTTGCGTTATATAAAAAAACTAATGCCGAAACGGTTACCATAGAATTGACAAAAAAATACATCGCTATTTCTGCAATGGCATGAGTGGATAATGGAACGCTCACACGAAAAAAAGTTTGCCAGCGCGGAATGTTCATGCTCTCTGCAACCATTTCAAATTCCCTATCAAGTTTTTTCAAAGCTCCGGTTGCCGTTAAATAGGGAACAGAAAAATAGTGAATTATATTTGAAAGTACGAGTATTATAATTGTGCCATAAATAAAATGCAAAGGGTTGCTCTCAGAATTAAAGAAGAATATGAAAGAGACTCCAATAACCATGCCTGGCACGGCAAGTGGCAAAAGCGAAAGTAATTTTCCATATTTTGTCAAAATCCCAAAACCTTCGGCTTTCTCCATCATATACGCATATACAAAAACAAAAATAGAACCAAAAACAGCAGAGGCAACGCTCATCAATACGGAATTGAAAAAGCAACCGATGCCTCCATTTGATTGGTTAAAGATAAAATGTTTCAAAGTGAGGCCCAGATCGTAGGGATAATAAGTTGTGAATGCTCCTATAAAAAGCGAGATTATCAAAAATATAAAGAATGTAGCTATAAATCCGCAGAACAGAAAAAACGCTGCATCGCGAACAGGATTTTTGCTAATTGTGAGAGGAATGGTTTTTGAATTGAGCGTACTGGTATTTTTATTTGATACAAAACGACCCGTGATAAACGAAATAATAGCGGGAATAAGCAGCAGGGTACCCACCACCGCCCCCATATTCATATTGAACTGCCCCGCGATTTGCTTATAAATATCGGTAGCGAGAACATTGTAATTCCCGCCTATGACTTTTGGTGCGCCAAAATCGGTAAATGCAAGGGTAAAGCAAACAAAAATGGTATTGACAACTGTATATTTCATTTCTGGAAGTGTCACGTGCAAAAATTGCCGCAAAGGTTTTACCCCCATAACTTCGCAGGCTTCATATAATCTGCCGTCAACATATTCAAGAGCAACTAGAAACAGCAAAAAAGCCTGCGGAAAGGTGTAGATAATTTCGGAAATTATAATTCCATTGCGCCCATAGAGTTCAATATCAAAACCGAGGCGTGTGATAATCCCTTGCCTCCCAAATATGTAAACCAAGCCAAGCGCGTGAACCACCGTTGGAATGAAAATGGGAACTAGAGCAATATATTTGAAAAAACTTTTCCCTAAAATATTGGTGCGTGTTATGGCATAAGCATAGAGAAAACCGAATGCCGTGCTAAAAATTGTAGTTATAAGCGATATATGAATGGTATTCCACACCGAAACGCTGAGTGATGGATTTCCAAAGTAGCTTTTATAGTTGGCAAATCCGGTAAAGGCACCGTTTTCTCCGGTAAAAGCTTTTGAAAAAAGAGTTCCGAGCGGGAAAACAAATGAAATTGTGAAAATAGCGAGTACAACCAGCAATACACTGAACTGCGCTACGTTAAAGCGTACAAGACTCCTTTTAATTGAGTATGCTGTTACCATAATGATAATTGGTATTAAAAATATACCAATCAGATGTTAAGGTTTGGTGAAGGCTTGGTAAAGTTTTTGTGATTAAATAACCACAAATTATGGTAATTTTGGGAGTTTATTCCCAAATTTCAATCAAATTTTGGGAGTTTATTCCCAAATTTAGTATATTATAGGTATGGAAAACATAAAACGCTTATTTCAGTCGAAAATTGAAGCCAAATTGAATAAAGGCAAAGTTATTGTGCTTTATGGACCTAGGCAAGTGGGAAAAACCACTTTGGCAAAAGAAATCCTTAAAAAACAAGGTTCTGTAAAAGGATATTTCAACTGCGAAGAAGCTTTTGTTAGAGAAACCCTTTTGAGTATGGATTCTGGCAGAATGTTCAATTACTTTTCTGGGAATGAAATAATTGTTTTAGACGAAGCTCAATCTGTTTCGGGTATAGGCAGGGCTATAAAAATTTTGCTTGATGCACATCCTGAACTTAACATTATAGCTACTGGTTCTTCGTCTTTTGAGCTTGCAAATGTGGTTAAAGAGCCTTTAACTGGAAGAAAATACGAGTTCTTTTTGCCGCCTGTGTCTTTTGAAGAAATCAAGCATAATTTTGGAAACGCAGCCGCCATTGAAAGCATTGAAAATTCGCTCATATACGGTTCTTATCCTGAAATAGTAACCGCTACGAATAACGAAGAAAAACTTGAAAAATTACGCCTGTTAGCCACAAGTTATCTGTATAAGGATGTACTCAATTACAACAGAATAAAAAATCCAGATTTGCTTATGAGAATATTGAAAGCCCTTGCCTTGCAGGTTGGGAGTGAAGTTTCTCCAAATGAAATATCGCTTTCAATTCAAATAGACAGAAAAACAGTTCTCAGCTATCTCTCTCTGCTTGAACAGGCTTTTGTGATTTTTAGATTGCCGCCATTTGTAAAAAATCGCAGAGACGAAATTAAAAAAATGAGCAAGTATTATTTTCACGATAATGGTATTATGAATGCTTTAACAAATAATTTTTTGCCTTTGGAAAACAGAAAAGACACTGGCACTCTTTGGGAAAATTATTTGGTATCTGAACGCAGAAAATTCAATGAGCATCACGGATTAAAGCCGAATTCTTATTTTTGGAGAACACATTCGGGAAATGAAATTGATTTGATAGAAGAATCCAACTGTGAGCTTGTTCCTTTTGAGTTTAAGTACAACTCTAAAAAATTTGCCCGTGGGGCAAATTCTTTTGTTGAAAGCTATAAGTCAAAAGATATTCTGGTTGTGAATAAAAATAATGCATTTGAGTGGCTTACGGGTTAATTTACTATATTTGGAGTGTACTCCAAAAAAGAGGTGAAAATGTCAGAAAATTGGAATAAAAGCCAAATTGCTATCAATCGTCCTGAATACCTTAAATTCCTTGTGAATTGGAAGGATGAGGATGTTATAAAGGTAATTTCCGGTGTACGCAGGTGCGGAAAATCAAAACTTTTTGAGATATATAGGCAATATTTAATCAAAAGTGGTATTAGCTCGGAGCAAATAATAAGCATAAATTTTGAAGAATTTGATTTTAATAGTTTGCAAAATTCCGAACTACTTTATGCTTATCTGAAAAAACGTGTGCGAAATAAACAGAAATATTACATATTTTTAGACGAAATACAAAATGTCTCTAATTTTGAAAAAGTGGTGGATAGCTTATTTTTGAAAAAGAATTTGGATATTTACATAACTGGTTCAAATGCGTATTTTTTGAGCGGCGAACTAGCAACACTTCTTTCGGGAAGATATGTGGAATTGAAAATGCTGCCGCTTTCGTTTAAGGAATTTGCATCTGTTCAAAAAGAGAAAAATCCTCGCTTGCTCTATAACGAATATCTTAAAACTTCCTTTCCTTATGCAATTACGCTTAATGCAGAAAAGCAATTGCAATATTTGGAGGGAATTTATTCAAGCGTTGTTCTAAAAGACATTGTTAAGCGGCTGGGTGTTACAGATGTTGCAACGCTTGAACTCATAATAAGATACCTATATGCAGAAATCGGGAATTTTCAAAATATCAATAAAATTTCCAATACATTGACAAGTTTTGGAAATAAGATCAGTGATAAAACTGTAGCCCGTTATATAAATGGCATTGAAAATAGCTTGCTTGTTTATAGAGCAGAACGCTATAATGTGAAAGGGAAAAAAGTATTTGCCAATAACGCCAAATACTATGCCGTGGATAATGGCTTGAGGAGATTGATAGCAGGCGACAGGAGCGAGGATTACGGTCATATTTTGGAAAATATTGTTTATTTGGAACTTTTGAGGCGAGGCTATCAGGTATATGTTGGAGTTGTGGATAATTTGGAAGTGGACTTTTTGGCTAAAAAATCAAACGGTGAGCAATTATATGTTCAGGTTTCATATAACACGGAAAAAGAGGGTATTTTGAAAAGAGAGCTTCGCCCATTGGAAGCGATAAAAGACCAGCACCCAAAATTGCTTTTGACAATGGATGAAATTCTGCCGGAGCAGAATATAAATGGGATTATTAAGACAAGCGTTTTGAGGTGGTTGTTGTGATTATTTTACCCTTTCTTCTTCTTGTTATGCAACATTGCTGTATAAAGGGTGATTTTTTAGAATATAGCTGTAGCCACTACGGCTAGGTCTGTTGTAATCTTAATTCGAATTAGATACCTGACCAGATACCTGCGTAATGCATACCACGCCGAATCCCGGCGAATAAAATAGTGGATAAAGAGGAGCTCCCAGATATATCGTATATTCCACATCTGCTATTTGTGAAATTCCATTTTTCAAAGCTAAATTCGATGCTGAAGGGCAAACAAAAACCCCAAAGCCCCACGCAAAACGATTTATTTTCACATCTTTAGCTATAGTTCCACCACCATCGATCATTCTCTGAACCGAGAAGCAACTCGTTAATGTGATGAAAGCGAGAGCAAACAAAAGGTTTCTCATATTTTTCTCCTAATTGTTGTTGTTTGAAAAAATGTATGCAAGGCACAAGTCTTGCCTCTACGTAATTCAGATAAATTTTTGAATTTTGAAAATTCTGGTTGAAGTTGGGGGGGGGGTAGCGAGACAGCGGATTTGTTCGGCTTCGTTGGCTGGCAGCTTGTGGGAGAGGCTTGCGGAAAAATCATTCATAGAGCTTGCGGTGCAAGCTCTAGCGGTGAATGTTGTTTTGGCAGCAAGGGTCATTGGGGTATAATATAGAAAAAATGTTAGGCTTTCAACTCAAAAGAATGTTCCAAGGCACGATTTATAAATTCTGAGCGGTTAGATGTCACCATGTCTATTCGTTCCAATAAATATTCATCAAGTTCAACATTTATGACCTTCGATTTTTTGCTCCGTGAGAACACCGTTATGGGAACAACAAGAAACGTGTAATTATCTTCCCATTCTTTCCAATCTTCCCAAGTTTTTTGTATTTGCTCTATCGTTCTTGGTTCAGCTATCTTCTCATTGTAATCCAGCAAAACCTCTATATGCCCAGCAAGAGCCTCATGTGCCAACTGCAAAGTTTCCTCATAGGTATCGCCTGCACTTGCTAACCCAGGAAAATCAGGGAAAACAACGCTAAAACCTTGTTTCCCTTGTTCATATTCAAACAGTGCTATGTATGTTATCATTTCAAACCTGCCTGTTTAAGAATGCTATTCGCAGTCCCTTTTTTAATATCCCTATTATGCACGGGTACAGTCACAAGACCTTGCTTAACAGGATATACCAGCCGTCTTGCTCTATCAAATTAACAAGTTCCTTGCAAGTTCTAATTACTCCCATGCTATAATATAGAAAAAAGCCGACCTATGCCAAAGGCAGATGATTCACAGAATAAAAAGTTCCAAACAGCACCGTGCTATAGAACAAATCGCCGAGAAGTGTATTTTGGAAAAATGGTATTCCCGCAACATAGCAAGCCGCAAGCCTAGGCTTGTAAGGAAAAAATACCAACGAAAGAATTTACTATATTAAACTTAGTCCAGGAGTTTTATGCAACAATATAACATTCAAGAAGCAAAAACGCATCTGTCTTCTTTAATTGACAGTGCCATAAAAGGCAAGCCTGTGGTTAAAGTAGTTCCTTATTCTTTTAAAGAACCTAATGGAGCGTACAAGTAGCCATTCCCAAATTTTATTCTACACAGAATATCTCACAGCGTGTTCCTCTGGTATTTTCAAAAAAAGCGTAGTGTCGCGTTGAAGTTTCATGTTTTCCACACGCTCAGAAGGCAAATCTATGAAAAATTCAGAATTTTCTTTTGTGATGTGGCTGTGAATACGGGTAAACGCACCTTTGAATTCAAGTTCCCTAACCAAAGCCTTAATATCGTGAGGTTCCCAGTGTTCAACTACCTTGATTTTCTCAGGGCGAATACCGCGCATAGCCTCTCCTTCGTAGTAGAAATTCATCGTACCTATAAAATCTGCAACAAAACGAGAAGCTGGATAGTTATATATGGTATGAGGATTTGCAATTTGTTCTACCACAGCATTGTTCATCACAATTATTCTGTCTGCCATTGTAAGTGCCTCTTCTTGGTCGTGTGTTACCATAATTGTTGTGATGCCAATTTTGCGTTGGAGTGTGCGTATTTCTGTACGCAATTTGGCGCGAACCTTGGCATCTAAGGCAGATAAAGGTTCGTCTAGCAAAAGATAAGCCGGAGAAAGAGCTATTGCTCTGGCAATGGCCGTTCTCTGCTGCTGCCCACCTGATAATTGCCTTGGATATTTATTTTGGTGATCGCATAAATCAACCAAGCTCAACATATCAAGAGCTTTCTTTTTTCTTTCGGCAGGAGTCATTTCTTTTTTCTGTTTTAAGCCGAATAGGATATTTTCCATCACGGTCATATTTGGGAAAAGGGCATAAGATTGAAACACTATTCCAAAATTCCGTTTTGAAGATGGAAGGAATGTGCTATCTCTACCGTCAATGAAAATTTGTCCAGAATCTGCTGTTTCAAGCCCTGCTACTATTCGCAAAAGAGTTGTTTTTCCGCAGCCCGAAGGACCTAGTATGCACACAAGCTCGCCTTGCTCAATATTTATGTTGATATTGTTCAAGACGGTTTGCGTACCGAAACGCTTAGTGATATTTTTTATTTCTAGAAAACTCATTTTTTTGCCGATTTAGCATCAAATAATGCCATCCATTTGTTGAGAATTATATCTCTATTGCTAGCTGTCCACGCAAAATCGTTATCTATAAGCTGCTTTATGGGGTCTGAATTGAAACCATCATAGTTGCCGCCTTTGCCTGTAGAGATAATGGGGTAACTCTTTTTGTAAGATTCCATAGCTTCATCGGAAATCGCCCAGTCCAAGAAAGTTTTTGCCAAAGGATTGATGGTTTGTTTTTTTATGAGAGCATTTGCTTCCATATCCCAGCCGGAGCCTTCAATAGGAAATACGGTAACTACTGGAGCCCCTTTTTGTTTTTGACTTATTCCAGCATAGCCAAAACTCACTCCAACTACACATTCTCCTGCCGCCGCCATTTTTGCAGGCTTTGAGCCGGAATGTACATATTGATTCACATTTTCATGCAATTTTGAAAGATAATCCCAACCAGCATCGGTATCTTTGCCTCTAATCTGCAACACTCCAGCAACTGTTAGAAAACCTGTGCCAGATGAATTGGGATTTGAGATAACAATGTGCCCTTTCAATTTTGGATTCAACAGGTCATCGAAAGAGCTTATATTCGCTGGTGAAAGCCCAAGTTTGGCGAGTTCCACGGTATTGATTATGAAAGCTGTTTCCCAAGCGGTCATGCCAACCCATGTTGGAACAGGTTTGTTGGATTTAAACTTTGGCAATACTCTTTCAATTCCTTTTGGCGCATAAGGTTCAAGCTGCCCGCGTTCATCCAAAACCAACATAGAAGAAGCGGCTGTGCCCCATACCACATCTGCTTGGGGATTGTCTTTTTCTGCTATGAGCCGTGCAGTTATTATGCCAGTTGATTCACGCACAACATTTAATTTTATGTTTGGATATTTTGCATAAAACGATTTTAAATATTCTGTCACAAGCTCATCTTCCAAAGCTGTGTAAACAGTTATGGTGCCAGATTCTCGCGAATTTTTTGCTTGCTCGTCTTCTTTGCAATTGATTAGAAACAAAACTACCGCACAGAACATTACTAATATACAGTGATATACTCTCATACCTTCCCCCTTGTTGAATTTTACATAACAAAGGTAGATATTGAATGTTACAATTTTGTGAAGGTCTTGTAAAGATTTTGTTAGATATTAACTCTATCATAAGGCATAAGATAGAAAATTGCGCCCTGCACTGCTTGCAAAATTATCACAGCATAACCTAGTAGCAAAGAGGCGAGTAATTGTTCGGAATTTATTGTATAAGCGGTTAAAGAAAGCATACACCATTCTCTAATGCCAATACCGTTAAAAGAAATGGGAATTGTTGTTATTAAAATAGTAATTGGCATAATTGCAAAAACAAAAGTCAAAGGAACAGAAATACCCATAGACTTAAATACGGCAACCTGCATCAAAATAACCAGTATCTGCATAATAAGCGAACCGAGCGTAGCTGCAAGCAAGCGCAAAGGATATTTTTTATACTCCCGCAATTTATCTGCAAACGACTTTAGCTTTCCCATATTAAAAGGATTAAAAACAATGCAAAAGCAAAAAACCAACAAAAGGAATGTTGTAGCAGCCATGAACCAAATTGCCTGCTTTGGAACCTGTTCAGCATAAGGCAGGGCGAGCCAAAACAGCAAGCATAGAGCCACGAGCCCCAAAATTCTTGCAACAAAAACAGAGGCTACGCTGCCAGCTATAACATTGTGCGCTTTGCCAAGAGCTATGGAACGGTAAGCATCTCCGCCAAGCCCGCCGGGAGCGAATAGGTTGAAAAAATAACCAGCAATGGTATATTTGAGTAAAGCACTGAACTTTGGTTTTTGTTCTTTTGGAACAATCAAAAGATAATGCCAGCGAAAAGCCTGATTGAGAATAACAAGCTCACCTAGCAAAAAACACAACAAAAACCAGCTAACCTTGGCATTTTTTAAATTGACTATAATTTCAGAAATTGGAAATTTCCATAAAATTAAAATTATAAGCGAAATGCTAACGAGCAATTTAATAAATATTTTCATATTTTTTCAGCTATGGCAAGCAGGTTTTTTTTGAATGTAATTCTCATTTTTATGCTAAAAAAAGCAAAGCAACTCACAAGCCTAGAAAGGATATAAAAAAACCATCTAAAATAGTTGAAACAAGCCCTATAAGAATCTTGTTTGATAATCCTAAAACCAGAATCTAAAAGCAAATTATTAACTCTATTTTTGGTAGTGAAATAAGAATGTGAATAATCGCAGTCATAAAAATCTTTTCCCAAGTCAAGAGCGCAAGGATAAAAAAGCAGCAGTTTTCCATTTTGCTTTAACAAATTATTTATTCCGCCAAAAACATCTAATACTTCGCGGTAGTTCATAAAATGCTCAAGAACGTGGCTCATAATAACCATATCAAAACTGCCTTTTTCTAAGCTAGGTGGAAATGGAGGAACAAAACATTTTATGGCATTTATATCTTTGCTTTTTGCTTCTTTGTATAAAGTATCACTTGCTTCTATTCCAATATATTCCATTTGCGGAATTTGCTTTTTTAAATGTTTATAACAAGTTCCTTTACCAATGCCAATTTCCAATATTTTTACAGGAGAAAATTCTGCAGCAATTATGGAAAGTTTTTCAAAAGTTTTTTCCACTAAAAAACTTCCCAGCTTGGTTCTTTTGTGTTTTGCAAAACTATCGTAAAATGTTGCCATAAGGAGTAATGTAGTAATTTTTGATTATCTCTAAAGATTGTTTTTTATATTTCCCTGTCAATTTGAATTTTAGCTTTTTGCCAAAAATCCCGCATAACCAAGCTTTTAATAAAATGAGAATTAAATAAATTTTTGAATATTTTTTTGTTGCGGTATCTCCAACTAAATTATCTTTTTTCATTTCGCGTTGCAATTTTAAATATCTTTTAAATGAAAAGTATGGCAATTTGAGTAGATAACCAAATGGCAAATAGTGCATAGCTGTGCGAATACGGTTGCGTTCGCTATAGAAAAGCTTTAATGGCGAATATCGAACTGTTGTTTTGCTACGCTCATGCCACACTATTGCACTTGGGCAAAATATGCTGTGAAATCCCAAAAGATTGTGCCTTAAATACCATTCCGTTTCTTCAAAAAATAAAAAGAAAGAATCTTCTAAAAAGCCAATTTTATCTACAACTTCTTTTTTAAAAGCCATAACCGCACCATAGCAGCCAAATACTTGTTTTGTCTTTAATGATTTTATTTCATCTAAATTTTTTCCTGAATTTTCATTTTCAGCGTGCATATCTGGGTGAAATAAAATACCTGTTGAATTTACAACACCGCTTTTTTCCATAACAAGGGAGGCAACCGAACCGCAATCTGCATTACTTTCAAAAGTAGTTAAAATTTCTTTTCCCCAATTTTTATCAAATTCCAAATCCATATTGCATAGCACCTGTATGGGCGAATCCATTTTTTTCAACAAAGCATTGCAGGCTCCAGCATAGCCCAAATTTTCAGTTCCTTTTTCCAAATTCACGCTACTGCCCAAACCAATTGTAGAATTATCCTTTGAGTTATTATCATAAACAAATATGCGAAATTCTGTGTCTTGCAAGTTTTGAATACTTTTAACACATTTTACAAGAGAATCGCCACCATTGTAGTTTATTATGCCGAAATCAATTTTGCGAATTTCACATTGCATATCACCATTCCCAAAAGCAGTACAAACCCAATTGCTACAATGTAGAGTGATTTTCTAACACTATCCGAAACGTAGTTTAATTCCACCAAAGATTTGCCGCTTGGAATTTCAACAGCCATAAAAGTGCTGAATGCTCTGTGAACTTGCGCGTCTTTTCCGTTTACTTTTGCTTTCCAAAATTTGTGGAAATTTTCAGAAACAAAGAGCAAAGCATTTTGAGAACTTTCAACTTCAAATATATGTTTATCCATTTCGGTACTCGCAATTTTAAGGCTACCGCTTCCATCTTGCAGAGGTAAAATATTTCTATCTTCCAATAATAAAGTATTCCTGTAATCAAATTCATTATCTTTTAATTTTTGGATTATTTCTTCTTGATTTTCCATCGCCTCAAAATTATAATATAGTTTTGCACGTCCCAAATCTCCGGGATTTTTTTGAACGCCCGTACCTCTATCTCCATCAAAAATTATATAACCAACATTCATAATGTCTATCATAGCCTGGTTTTGCAGTTGTTCTTTGAAAACTCTATAAGTTGCTATTTCGTTATCGTGAAAGCCAAGAGCACTTCTAAGCCCGTAAGAAGCCAAGTTGTTTCCGCTAATGGCAGGATTTCTTGTTAGGGCAAATATGCGAGAACGTTCAAATTTGTTTGGGCTGTCTTTTTTTATAGCTTGTATAACCGAATGATTTGGATTGTAATATTGGTTAGCAGGTACGTTTTGAACATAAGGCGAATTTACAACCGCCAAATCCAATGCCGCAACCGCCGCTAAAATCAAAGTTGTTTTCACAATATCCCTTTTTTCGCTTAACACATAAAACGCTGCACCCAAAACAACAGCGCATATAACAAATGAACTTATGGAAAAAGAAGCTAACTCGCCCGCTTTTACAAAATTAACAGGCTTAAAATAACCATTATCCACAGGATTCAAGAAAAAACTCGCCAAAATCAAAAACGGCACCGCCCAAAGAATAACGCGTGGTGAAAATCGGGGTTCAGACAATGACAATTTAATAAAATAAGCCCCAAACAACAGTATAAATATTGCCACAGGAACTCCATTTAAACTCTCCCAAGCAAAACGGAAAATCAAAATAGCAGCTAATAAAATTCCATATAATATTGCACCTTGTTTAATTATTTTTTTATTCTCTTCAAAATTTTTCAATACTGGAGCAGCTAAAAACACAAAGGCAAGCGGTAGCCAAAAAATAGCCATACTTGGCGCACGAAAATTTTTAACACCCGGTATTGCATTAAACCATAAACTGAATAAAAATGAGTGCAAGCCAACAGCATAAGAAAGAGCTACAACGCAGCCAAAAAACCAAAACAATGCCTGTTTGCGATTGCCAGGCAATAGACATCCGCACAGAGCCAAAAATGTTAAAAGAGTTCCCGCTCCATCTGCATTTAATTTAAAGGGATTTTGCCCCCAATAAGAATTAGAATCCCGTTCTCCAACATCGGTTCCCAAAAACCCCGGCAAAATCATAGCCGCTAATTCCTCGCCGTGCAAGCTCCAGCTTGCGGAATGTTCAATGGTTGTTTTTTCTGAACTTCCTCTAACAGAATCTGTTGTTGTGTATAAATAAGGTGGAATTATTTGAAAAGCAGAAATCATTAAACCCACAGCCAAAGCGAGAGTCGCAAGCCCCAAACGAATTATGCGAATTTTTGCCGAAAGTTTTTGAGAAAAAAGTTCAAATAAAGTGTAAAGCCCGGCACCCCACAAAAAGAAATAGGTTAATTGCAAATGCGGAGAAAGCACCATCCAAACAACGGAAAGCGAAAAATAAATTCCGTGTTTTATGGAACCTTCGCGCAGTAGCCTCATCAAAGCATACATAGCAAAGGGAGCCGCAGCAAAAGTCATCATTTTGCCATCGTGCCCGCCATACACATAAGTGAAATATTGAGGGCTGCAAGCATACAAAAAACCGAGCAATGCCGCCCACTGCCATTTATCCGTTAAATAGCGAGCGAGGATATAAGCGGATATAAATGCAAACCATATAGTTAAAATAAACTTAAAACCAGTGGCTCTGCTTGGGTCTAATATGAAATAGATCAATGCAAGCGGGTGATAAGCATCTCCGAACATAGCGTCCATAGTAGGTATTCCACCAAGCCGCGAGTCGTCCCATTCTGGCAAAACAAAATGCTCTGCTCTAACATAACGAGAGCCTATGCCATTCAGCTGATCGCTGTTAAGCATGAGTTTTGAGCTATCAAAAACAAATCCATTAAATACAATCAAAAGCAACGCTAAGAAGGCAAGTGCTGCAATAGCCAATACTTGATTATTTTTCAAAAGCTATTAATCCTCAGCGGTTAATTGCCTGTGATTGCGAATCACAAAAAAACCAATAGCACCAGCGAGTATCACGACAGCAGCTAAAATGATTGAAATAATGGTCTTATTCATGTACGGACTCCTTTGTTTAGCTATAATTTAGAAAAAATTTGATTCTTTTTCTTTTTTTGCGGCATTTAATGAAAAAAATGCATAATTTTGCAAACAGTTGTTTGCAAAAGTCACTTTTTTTGGAAAATTTCCCGTTTTTTTACGTCTAACAAGTAGAAAGAAAAAAATAGGAGACCTTTCTATGCAAGACAACCTACCCGAATTATTAAGTCCAAAAGTGGACGTAATTTTCAAATTGCTGTTCGGTGACGAACGCTACAAGGATTTGACTATCAGCTTCATAAGTGCAGTCCTAGGCTACAAGGACGGCGAGTTGGAAAACATTTTCTTTTATGATACCCATCTGAAAAGGGAGAGTGTGGACGACAAGCTGGGGATTTTGGATGTGAAAGCCAAGCTCTCTAACGGGAATATCATAGATATAGAGATGCAGGCACACAGCGTTCCTGACGTAAGAGGAAGGATATCTTACTACAGGTCGCATCTGCTCACCGAGCAGCTAGGTACGGGAGATCCGTACTCAAAGCTAAAGCCTGTGAAATCCATAATAGTGGCAGATTTTGATTTTGTCCCAGAATCGGAGAAATGCCACACTGTTTTTCAAACACTGGAGAAAGACGAACATTTCCCCTTCAACGATTTGGAGGAAATACACGTTCTTTGTTTAAAAAAATTATCTAAATTAGATAATGAGAGCTTAAGTGAATGGTTGAGATTCATTAAATCTGAGAGCAAAGAGGAATTTATGGAGTTGGCAAGAAAAAGTCCAGTATTTGAGAAGGCTGTAGATGTTTTGACTGAGGTCAGTGCAGACGACTATAACCGTATGCTGTACGAAGCTCGCTTGAAGGAATGGCGTGATAATAAATCTAGGATAGACGGAGCCTTGACAGATGGGATGAAAAAAGTTTTTTCTCTTTGGCGTCAAGGCTATTCTTTAGATGAAGCCGAAAAAAAGATGGGTCTGTCCTAATTAGTAAGCAAGACAAACAAACCTGCACTGCAACTGCATAGCGAAGGATAAAACTATTTCAACGCATTATGCTCCAACATTAGCGTGTAATTCGTAACATCGCATACATTGCTTGGACCAAAGTACTGAATTGGACCTGGGTAAATGTATTCTTCGCCTCTTGCCCAATCGTCTCTGTGGTTTACAAAATATTTAAAGGGTTTGCCTTTTAAATCCACGAGGGCTTTTTGTATAACGGGTTTGTTTTGGCCGTGCCTGCGTTCAATGTTCATCATCATTGTAGTGGGAACGCCGCCTGCAACCCATTTTTTAAAACCTGCGGTTAAATTGCGAATGGAACTCATATAGCCGTTTTTCTTGTGCAGCACCAAAACAGAAGCTGCATAGCCAAGGCTATAGCAATAATCCGCATCAAAGTTTGATGGTGCCGCGCAGCGACCCTCATAACCAAAGAAATGGCTTTGAGTGCTGAATTTGCCTTTGAAATTTCTGAGCTTAAGTTCTTTGGTGACCATTTCAATTAAAAGTTTTTCTGTTTCAACCAGAGATACCTGAACATTTCCGTGCGGGTCTCTGTCCATCATCAACTGGAGCTGTATGTCTTCGGGTAGGTTTTTAAGCAAGGTTGCAGAGGCTTCGGAAATATGTTTGCAAGCTACTTCTACCATATCTGCCGCTTTGCCAGCTTCTTTAATTTCTGCGTCACCGTGTTCTTTCACGTGGCTTTCTATATCTTTTTGGATAAGGGCTTTTATTTCTGCTTCGTGCTTCGCTAGAGCATCGTTCAGTTCTGAAATCAGAATTTTAAATTCTGGAATAAATTCAATAAGACCTTCTGGTATAAGGGCTACGCCAAAATTTTTTCTATCTGCGCTACGGCCATCGATAATATCTGCTATTGAATTCACAACCTGTTGAAGAGTCCATTTTTTTTCCTTAATCTCTTCTGAAATCAAGCAAATATTTGGATGTGTTTGAAGAGCGGCTTCTAAACCTATATGGCTTGCAGAACGCCCCATAAGTTTTATAAAGTGCCAGTATTTTTGGGCGGAATTGGCATCGCGCTCAATGTTGCCTATCAGTTCTGAATAGGTTTTAACGGCGGTGTCAAAACCAAAAGAAACTTCTATATATTTGTTTTTCAAGTCGCCATCTATGGTTTTTGGGCAGCCTATAACGGAGCAAGAAACTTTTTTATCTGCAAAATATTCTGCCAAAACCGCGGCATTTGTGTTTGAATCATCTCCGCCTATAATTATAATGGCGTTTAACTTTAGCTTTTTCACAACTTCTATGCACCTGTCAAATTGCTCGGTGCTTTCCAATTTTGTTCTGCCGCTTTGGATTATATCAAAGCCGCCTGTGTTGCGGTATTTTGCCATTAATGCGCGTTCTATTTCAATATATTTTCCATTCACAAGCCCGCTAGGGCCGCCCAAAAAACCGTAAAGTTTTGAACTGCTCTTAACGGCTTTTATTCCGTCAAAAATTCCAGCAATAACATTGTGACCGCCCGGAGCCTGCCCGCCAGAGAGAACAACGCCAACATTTAGGGCTGTGCTTGTGGCTTGCTTTTTTGTTGAGGCTTTAAATGTTAAAATAGGAGCGCCATAAGTATTTGGAAATAGTGCCTTTATTTGCTCTTGGTCGCTCACAGACTTTGTGGCTGTTCCAGCGATGGTTGAAACTTTTAATGCCCCCTTGCTAAGCGAGGGTGGGAGCTTAGGTTTGTAGCCAGCACGAGCTTTGCCAAGAAAAGAAAGATTTTCAGACATCGGTTTTCTCCTTTGTTATTGGGGTATAATATAGAAAAATTATTAAATAGAACTCTGCAACTGGTCTATGCCTTCTTGTATTTTTTTATTGACATAGCCTTTGCTAAACCCAAAGACTGCGGCTACTTCGTCTGCACTCCAGCCTTCGCCAAAAACAAGTTCAACAAATAATTGCGAAATGGGGCAAGGCATACCCGAAGCTTTGCCAACAGTCCATACGGGAGATTGGCTGTCTCTCAAAAAAACACCCCCTTGGAGCAACCATTCTTCCTCTATTTGTTTTTGCCTCTTTCTCGTTCTAAAATGATCCACGCAACAGTGATATGCTATTGAATAGAGCCAAGTTTTCAAAGCAGACTGATCTTTAAAAGATTCCGTACTGCTGAGTATTTTAAAAAAAACTTCTTGGCGAATATCTTTTGCAATGGCCGGATCTCTCACAAAACGCTCGCAAATCCTAAGTACAAAATCTGCATTTTCAGCCCAAAGTTCGGATATATTCATAAACAACCTCCAATTATGCCTTTGATATATATTATTACTGGGCTATTTGCACACGAACCACGTATTTGGCATACATCTGTTTGCAAAATACTGTATTTTTCTACATTTATCATAATGCCTTTTCTGCCACTCTTTTTTTTGCTTTTGGTTGCTTGTTCCAATAATTTGTTGCACAGCGAAACAAAATCGCTGTCTATTGAGCGCGTATCCATTGAAGTTCAAAATAAATCATACACAGTTTTAACAGATTATTCCATTCCTTACTCCGATACAATTTTAGAAAGCGATACCGTATTTTTTTATGCGAAAGTAAATCCGCTAGGTGCAAAAATTAAAGGTTGCTATTGGTCTATTGAGTCTAAAGACTATCCTTGCCAGCAATCTAGAAACAGATATACCTTTGATTCCACAGGTCTTTATCCTGTGAAATTAAAAGTGCTGGATATTTTTGGCGACACTTTATATGCAAACATATTTATGAGAGTTTCAAGCAAACCTATTTGCAGCGGCATAAAACTGAGTTTTTTTCAAGGTTCGCCCATTTTTAAATGGAACTGCAAAAATACAGATGACGAAGCCGAGCTAACTTACAGATTTATACTTAAAACAAAAGATAAAGCAGATACTCTGTTTTTGAAAGAAGATTCCCTGCAACTTGGTTATCCATTGCCAAGCGATTATTGGAAAGTTCAATTGAATGTAGAAAACAGTTATGGATTCAAAGATTCTACCGAGATGTCGCTATTATGAAAATTTTTCTTTTTTGGGGAACAGCGGCAACATTATTTTTAATCTCCTGCTCTGATAACGCTAAATTTGACGACATCAGCAAACCCGAACCTAAATTGGATATTGTTTATGGACAATATAAACAATACTTATATGCTAATGCATATTTATCTATAAAATATGACCCAGAATATTATTATTGTTACTGGGCAATAGATGGAGAACTTGTTAGTTATGATAATCTTTATATGGAAAAAAAAGTATCTTATGGTGAGCATTTTTTAGAATTTATTTTGATAGACCGCTTTGGCGATACTTTGAGTGATGGCGGTATTGTTCGCATGAATGAACCGCTTAAAATTACCTTGCTTTCTCCAATAGAAAAGTATCAAGCGGCAAAAACCGATACAGTTAAATTTCAATATAAAATAAGCGGCATAGATACTTGGGAAAAAAAATCACAAATTATTGTTTATATTTCCACAGATGAAGATATTTGGAAAAATGGAAAGCCTATAAAAGATAGTTTTTCGCCGCTGAACGAAAGTGTTTATTATTGGGGAGTTAAGGCATTTACAGAACAAGACACCGCATATTCGGAGATTAGAAGTTTATGGGTAAAAAACTAATTTTAAGCATAATGATTGCAGTGGGCATTTCCAATTCGGCGCCTCTTATGATGTTTCCCCTTGAATCCGACTTAGACAGCAATATTTTGGCTCTTTGGGAAAATTCCATTAAGCAAATTTTTAAAGAGGCAGCTTTTGAGCCTATGAAAATTGAGCAGAGTCATTTTGCGAAGTGCGAAAGCATAGAATGTGCGATATCTGCTGCGAGGGTTGCTGGAGCACAAGGACTTTTTAGAGGGCGTTTGCGCGCAGAAGGCAAGGATTCCATAAGCTTTAGGTTTCATATAGACTGGCTTGCAAGCAATTCAACTCCCCAAAGCGATATACAAGGCACAGCCCCACTCTCGTGGGACGATGCTATGAGGAGCGGAACGCTGCCAAAACTTTTATCTGGAATAACGGGTAAAAGCACGGAAATTGAAAACACAAAGGAAGAAAAAACTTATATCAGGGTAGAAACTAACCCAGAAAATGCCATTGTTATGCTAAACGGAGTAGCTGTGTGTTCTTCGCCTTGTGAATTTTTAGCTACTGGTTCTAGAGCGCAAATTGCGGCATATTGGCAATCTGGCGATAATATATGGGCGGCAAAGAGCGATGTGAAAATCGGAAAAGACACTACAAAAGTATTGCTGGAACTTAGGCGTTCTTATGCATACACGGAAATTCGCACATTGCCGGAAAATGCCCAGGTATATTCGGGAAACTTTTTAGACATAAATTCAAAAGCTTTGGGAAAAACTCCGTATAAGTTCCGCAGTTTGCCCGGAACTGCGCAAGTCCGCATTTTTCGCGAGGGCTATAAAGACACTTTGATAGACGTTAATGTTGATGCCTTGGAAAAGCAGGTTCAAATTGTGCAGTTAAATCCCATAACAGATGCCAGGCAAATAGCGGACCAAAATCTTTTTATAAAAAGCCAAACAAAGAAAAAAATAGGGATAGGCCTTTTGGGTGGCAGCGTTGGGCCACTCGCTACAGGTATATTGCTCTGCAACTTGGCGCGAGACGATTACCAAAAAGCCCGTGAAATAAAATCAGAATTATCTTACCCCGCCATTGGTGGAGAAAATTTCAGGGCAAAAGTAGATGAAAACCACAAAGCCGTTAAAAATGGAGATACGAAAACTATTTTTGGCTCAAGTTTAATAGGAATTTCGCTAATTTTAGCTGGAATAGGCTTTTCTATGAGTTTTTGACCCTAACATTCCGTTGGATTAGTGAAAATTTTATATTTATTGTAGTATAGCGTTAAATTTGAGGTAACCCGATGAGAACCAAATTCGCAAAACTCGCACTAATGGTATGTTTAGGGCTTTCTGTGTTAATAGCTGTTTCTTGCTTTGAATCTAGCAACTTAGGCAATCAAGGCTTAACATCAGGAACGGAGTTTACACCTACTGTGCTTGGTTTGAATCCCGGAAAAAACAATAGTGAAATGAATTTTAATTGGCTTTCGGGAAATGAGGTGGGAACTAATAAATCCGTTGTACGTCTTTTAAAAGGCTATTATCACATTAAAGACTTTAAAGGAACATACGGTGCAGCAGGCGACAATCGACAACACAAAGTTACAGTAATGGATCTTGAACCAGATGTCGAATACACATATCGGGTATCTAATGACAGTACAAACTGGAGTGTTCCATACACATTTAAAACTGCCCCAAAAGGCTCGTTTAAATTTGCAGCTGTAGCAGACATACAACCTAGTTGTTCGGAGGCGTGCCCTACTGATGAAGGTAGCGAAATTTATATGTGGGGTAAGACCCTCACGGAAATCGCTAATGCTGGTGCAACTCTTATTGTAAATGCTGGAGATCACGCTATGAATGGTAGAGAAATCGAATATGAAGGTTATTTTTACCCTTCACAACTACGAAGTATTCCAACAGCTCCGGTGATGGGCAACCACGATACGTATGCTTCTGGAACGTATGCGAAAAATTTTAAATATCATTTTAACTTACCCAACATTATTTATGGAACCGCACCATATACTGAACAAGCAAATTATTATTTCTTATATAATAGAGTTCTATTTATAGGCTTAAACACATCTGATGAATCTAGTAGTGATACCAACGCTTACAACAACGCATCTAAGTTTATAACCGACTTTAAAAAAACCTTTGTTGCTGCAAAAAAAGCGCACTCTCCAACCCAATACGATTTTATTGTTGTTTCTCATCATAGAACCACAAATAGCATACAAGGTGGCAGTCACGCATTGGAGGCAACTACATTAGCTTATCAAGATGCGGGTCTTCAAAGAATTATGACTGAGAATGGCGTGGATTTGGTAATAACAGGCCATGACCATATATATGTTAGAAGCAAACTTATGTATAACGATACTGTAAGCACAAATGGCACTGGTACTTATTATCTAACTATTAAACCAGGTAGCGGTACTGATGGACGCGGTAGTGGTATAGGTTTTGACAAGACAACTGCTGATTCTTACAAAGATAGGTATCCTTGGCTTCTTATAGAGATAAATGAGAAATATTTCCCTATATCTTATGAGAAACATCTTGCATATACCAAAGACAACTTTGGATATGCAATATTTGAAGTTAGTGGTACTGGTCATAATGCTAAAATGGCGGTAAAGATGTACGAGTACCCATATACGAATACAAATCCTTCTGACACGTTTACTATTACGCCAACTCTTTCAAAATAGACAGATAACAAATAACCATAACGGTTTAATTTTATTTTACTATAGTAAGTAATGATCAACTCATATCCAAACGCTTGGGATATGGGACAAGGGACAGGGGACATGATTTTTTCTTACAAAACAGCTTAAAAAGCCATTTTAGTGTAAATATTCATATCCCTTATCCCATTTCCCTTGTCCCAAAGAAAGTTAATCAGCATTTACTATATTTAAAGCTGTTTGTAGTAACCATGAGGAAAATTAAATGAATCCTACGCTAGCAAAAGAGCTTAAGGATATGGCAGATAACGCTAATGTTCCAGAAGCAGAATATCTTGAGTGGAGAAAGAAAAGACTCACAAAAGAGTTTTTTGAAAAATTGAAAGAAACTGCAAAAGCGGGAAAATATTGCTTTGAGGCAATAATTGAATCCACTATAGACGACATTTGCTGGTCGCGTTGGTGCAGAAACCACGACTTCACTTATGCCGACAAAAAAGTGTGGTGGTCTGTTCAATGATTTGGGGAATATATGTTCAAATTTCTTAACTCCATACGGTTTCGCATTCATGCACTTAGCATAGGGCTTGCATTTGCTATTTCTGCTGCTTTCTTAGTTATTTTTCTGATAAGTTCAAAAAGAGCGAATACCGAGCATTTGGAGGAAATTGCCAAGAGAACAATGCAATATTTGAACGCAGACATTCAAAATGCCCTTGCACCTGCTATGGATATGGCAAATTACATAGCCGCCTTTGCAAGCGATTATAACCACGAACAAAACGATCGTCTTTTAGACAAAATAGCCAAGGCAGACCCCTCTGTTCTCGATGCTTATTATGGCACAGCCCTCACACGTTATGAAGGCGGATTTTTTGCCAGCGGAACAAATTGGAACCCTTACGAAGAAGAACCTGACTGGAATCATGTAAAAAGGCCTTGGTTTATATCTGCAATGCAAAATCCTGGTAAAATAACCATAACAGACCCTTATGAAGATTCCGAAACGCATAAAATTTGCGTGACCATTGTGAAAACCGCTTTAGATAGCAAAGGGAAAATCAACGGGGTTGTGGGTATAGATGTGCTTTTGGATAAATTGACAGAAATAGTAAATGCGCGCAAAGTTACAAAAGATGGAAAAAGTTTTTTGATAGATGCAAACGGTTTGTACATAATCAACCAAGACACATCCAAGGTTATGAAAAGCAATATTCTAAAAGACCTGAATTTAGATAAATCCATTTTGGAAAAGCAGGGCATTAAATTTAGAGACAGTATATACATTGCGGTTATATCTGTTCCAAATACTCCAAGCTGGTATCTTGTGAGCGTTGGTTCTTTGAAGAGTTTAGATAAAATGGATTTGAGGTCTGTTTTGATTGTAATCGCAATTTCAATTTTAGTGGCAATAGTAGTTTCTTTTGTACTCGGAAACAGAATAAGCAAGGGAATAAATGTTGTTATAAAAGGAATAAAACAAGTGAGCAGTGGCGATTTAACTGGGCGGCTTAAAATCAAATCCAACGATGAAATTGGCGAAATGTCTAAGAGATTCAACGAGTTTTTGGATTTGTTGCAAAGGTTTATGAAAAAGGTAAGCGATGATGCGAATAGTTTTTCTGAAACTGCTGGGCGTTTAACAGAAGTGAGCAATTCTTTGGAGCACGGTAGCGAGAAAACAGTATCTCAGAGCACATCTATAGCCAGCGCAATGGAACAAATGTCTGCAAATATAAACGCAATGGCAAGCGGCACAGAAGAGGCAAGCCTTAACGCACACGAAGTGACCAACACAACAGAGCAGATGGCTGCAAATATAAATGCAATGGCAAACGGCGCAGAGCAGGCAAGCAATAACGCAAGCAAAGTTACAGAATCGGCAAAACAGATGAGCGCAAATATGAACGCAATAGCAGCTGCTATTGAAGAGATGAGCGTAAGCATAAGGCAAATTGCAGGCAATGCCGGAGATGCGCGCAAAATAACAGGAGACGCAATTTCCAAAAGCGGTGATGCAACAAAAGTTATGGACAAGCTGGGTATGGCTGCCAAAGAAATAGGAAAGGTTACAATCCTCATAAAAAAGATAGCCGATAAAACCAGCCTGCTTGCACTTAACGCTACCATTGAAGCCGCAAGTGCAGGCGATGCTGGCAAAGGATTTGCCGTTGTTGCAAATGAAATAAAAGAGCTTGCGCAACAAAGCGCAAACAATGCAAACGACATTGCCATAAAAATAGAGAATATCCAAGCAGGCACGGGCGAGGCAACTGTAGTTATAAACCACGTGTCTGAAATAATTGCCCAAATAAATCAAAGCGTTGAAGCCATAACTGGTCATATTGAGCAGCAAACCAAGGTAAGCAATGAAATATCAAGCAATGTGTCACAAACAAACACAGAGGCCAAGCAAGTGGCTTCTGCCATTGGCGAGGTAGCCAAAAGTGCCAACGAAATAGCGAGCAATGTCACGCAGGCAAGCGCAGGAGCAAAGCGAGTAGTTTCTGCCATTGGCGAGGTAGCCAAAGGTGCAAATGATGTTTCGAGAAACGCAAGCGATGCGGCAAAAGGTGTTGTGAGCGTTAGCCATAATGTTGTTAGTATGAGCGAAGTTGCAAAAGATTCGGCTCAAAGCGCAAAACAGGTAAATTTGAGCGCGGCCAATTTGAGCAAATTCGCAGAAGAATTGAAAGATACCGTGGAGCAGTTTAAAATTTGACACACTCCTCCAATATAACTGCTGAGGCAATCCCAGTTTGGAATGCCTTGGAAAACGCTCTTGAGCAAGAGCGTTTTCCGCAGATGTTGCTTTTAGACGGTATTCCAGGAATAGGGAAAAAACTCCTCGCTATGGAACTTGCAAAAATACTTTGCGTTCACAGCAACGAGCCTCTTATATGGCTAATCCCCTTAGACGGTGATGCTAAAGATAGAGATACGCCCACAAAAATAGATTCAAGAACAGAGGAACTTTCGCAGAAATTCATTCAAAATCCCTTTCACACAGGGTATATAACAGAATCTGCCATTATATCTGTGGGTATGGTAGAGAATTTGCTGAAAAATTTTGAATTGAAAGCGAGCGGCAACCGCGTTGTTATAATAACAAATGCAGATTTAATGAACGAGCAGTCTGCAAATAAACTTTTGAAAACATTTGAGGAAGTTCCTCCAAACACCTACTTTATATTAACCACTGCATCTAGGCACTCGCTTTTGCCAACCATACGCTCACGCTCAACTTGTTTTTCTGTTCCTTTTGCAAGCAATGGCGAGGTAGCCAGAATTTTAACGACTTATGGATATTCTGCACCAACAGATGGAATTTTGGAATTTGCCGCTGGTTCTATTGGAAAGGCAATGCTCGCGTTAGATTCAAACTATTTGGAATTAAGGGAAAAAATTGCCATTTACGCAAACCACGCTTTAAGCGGAGATGCTTCTGCTGCAATTTTATATGCACAGGAAATTGATAAGTCCATAAATACCATTGCATTTTTTTTGGAAGGCCTCGCTCTGTACCTGCTAAAAACAAATAACCCAGAATATTTGGTTTATATACAAAATATTAATTTTCTTTTGCGGGCAGTGCTTGCAAAGAAATTCACAACAGAGCACGCAATTCAAAATATAGCGCTTAGAATGGCGCAAAAGGAAATATGACAAACGCACAACTATCGCTAGAAATAGCAAAAAGGCATAAGGTATCTATTCTACTCGCTAGAATTTTGGTTTTGCGAGGTGTTAAAACACCCGAAGAATCAGACATTTGGTTGAATTGGGATATACCTTGCGAACACGATCCTTTTTTGATGAAAAATATGGACAAAGCCATAGAATTTGTTTTGGCTGTCCGTGAAAGCAAAAAGAAGGTGTGGATTTACGGCGATTACGACTTGGACGGAATTTCCAGCTCGGCAATTTTGGCGTGGGCATTGGGAGACTGGGGACTTTCTGCAAACTGGATGCTTCCAAATCGTTTTGACGGTGGCTATGGGCTTTCTGATGTCACTTTGAAAAAAATGCGAGATGCTGGAGCGGAGAGTCTAATATTGGTCGATACAGGCATAACCGCAAAAGAAGAGATAAAAGCCGCAAATGAATTTGGAATGAATGTTTTGGTTATAGACCATCACAAGCCCTCTGGAGAAGGTTTGCCAGAGGCAGATGCAATTTTGGATCCTTTTTTGGAAGACTGCGAGTATCCAAATAAATGTTTATGCGCGGCTGGAGTTGCTTATAAATTTTTATATGCCCTTTATCAAAAAACTGGCAAGCCTTTGAGCGATTTGGAGAGATATTTACCTTTGGTTTCACTTGGCACTTTGGCAGATATTGTTCCCTTGAATTCGGAAAATCTTTATTTGGTCAGAAAGGGAATGGGCAAATTCTCAAATTCGGATTGCCTTGCAATTCAAGTTTTATACGAAAAACTTGGCACAGATAAAAGCCTTGTGTATAGCAATGATATTCATTATCGTATGGCTCCGCTTTTGAATGCTCCCGGCAGAATGGAAGGGCCGGATATTTCTCTAAAATTTCTTTTGTGCAAAGATAGAGAAGAAATAGAAAAACTTTACGAAAGACTCTCCGAGTGCAATACCAAACGCAGAATTATAGAGTTGGATATTCACAAACAAGCGATTAGAAGGTTGGAGGAGATTTACGGAAATAATTTACCAAAAGTGCTGATAATAGATTCTTTGGAATGGAGTATAGGCGTTATAGGAATTGTTGCAGCGCGAATAGCTCAGGAATATAAACGCCCTACCGCTATAATTTCTGTTCAGAGCAATGGTATTGCGGTTGCAAGTGCGCGTTCTGCGGGTTCTTTTAACTGGCACGGCGCGCTTTTTCCGTGCAGGTCTCTTTTCCTTCGCTGGGGCGGTCACGTAAAGGCAGCGGGTTTTAACATATCGGCAGAAAAAATAGGCGAGCTTAGAACTAGTATGGAAGAGCAGGCAAATGTACAGGGTTTTGAGCCTGTGATGGAAGAGAACATAAAATACGATTTGGAAGTTTCGCTTTCAGAGATTAATATGCCTTTTTTGAATGAGCTGAAAAAACTGGAGCCTTTTGGCAACGAGAATACATATCCAATATTTTTAGCCAGGCAAATTGCGGTACGCAGTTTTAAGTGCTTAAAAGGCGGTCATTTGCGTTTTTATGCCGTACAGGGCAGAACTTCCCTCTCCGCTATCGCTTTCAACAAACCCCATCTTGCAAATTTCCTGCAAAAAGGCATCGTGAATTTGGTTTTTGAAGCTCGCCCCAATCTTTATCAGGGTGTTGAGAATGTTCAGCTTATTGTTTTGGGGGTGATATGCTGAAAATACTCCGCCAACTTCTCTGCAAATCTCTGCGACAAAATCTCTGGCGCAAGTCTGGGCAGTTCCCAAGTGATGCAATGCACCGAGTTTTCCTTGCACCAGGTTCCAAGGCTGCCGGGAGTTGGGTAGCCTATATCTGTTTTGTATTCGGTTTCACTTAAATTTGCCAAAAAGTTTGCTAAGGGGCTTCGCTCTGGGGCTTCAACGCAGGAGAGGGGGCTGTGAATGGAGAGAATTTCGGTGGGTTTTAGTTTATTGATTATTTCAATTAGGGATTTGGTTTCTGCTTCGCTGGCTGGATTTTTGCCAGAAGATAGTTCCGTTACTCTTTCGCTTTCCAAAGTGGCTTTGCTGAGGGTGACTTCTGCACTCCAATTTGCGGTGGGAAAATTGCGGTTTAAATCCACGCCATTTGCGTTGCCGCGAGTTCCTAGGGAAACTCCGTCTGGATTTGCGCATAGAATAAAAGCTGTGTTTTGCAAGGGTTCTGTGTAATGCCTTAACACCCTGCTCAAAAGAAATGTTGTTTCGGCTTCTTCGCCGTGAATTCCGGCTATTACCAAAGTGCTGCATTTATCTTTGCAAGGAGCGTAAAGCAAGGGTGCGCCCAAAACGCTTGAACCGTATCGGGTTAAATTGAAAGGCAATGTGCCTCTTTTAGCTTCTTGGCGAAATATCATTTTTTAAACTACGCTCTCCAAATTTTTCCAAATCTTCATCGGTGCGCAAATGCAAGCTTCGGTCAAAATTGAGTTTGAGCGGCGCTCCTGCTAGTCCAAATTCTTCAAAGAAAGTTTTTAGCAAATATCTTTTATAGGCTTCGTCAACCAAATCTGGGTAAGGTGTTTCTATTGTAATCACAGGAGGGTCTGTTAAAATTTGGCAGGCTCTTTTCAACTGAACGGAATGTCCGCTTCTGGAATGATGCGGATTTTTTTCAATGGCGGTTTTGAAAGTTTCTGCAACCCTTTCCCTGCCTATAACACGTTTGCAATTCGCGTGAACCCTTTGAATTTCTTGCAAAAGCCTAAACACTCGCAAACCTTCCCGCGCACTTATGGATATAACTGGAACCCACTCAAAAAGCGGGTCTTTTTCCCTGATGTCTTTTACAATCAAATCAAAACTTTTGGAATCTTTGTTTTCTAGAATATCCCATTTGTTTATGGCTAAAATAAGCCCTTTGCCCGCTTTTCTTATTTCCGTTATTATGCGCAAATCCTGAATTTCAAAACCTCTGGTTACATCCAGCATCAACACAACAACATCGGAGCGACGAATACTCTCCATTGTTCGCATATTGCTGAAAATTTCCACCTCGTCTTTATGCTTTGCAACACGTGCTTTTTTGCGAAGCCCCGCGGTATCTGTGACTTTGAAACTAACTCCATTGTATTTAAATTCACAATCAATTGAATCTCTTGTTGTACCGGGGATTTCAGAAACCACAACTCGCTCTTCGCCTAGCAACTTATTGAGCAAGGTGCTTTTGCCTACATTTGGTCTGCCCAAAATCGCAAATGAAATCGGCTTTAATTCCTTTTTTGCTTTTTGTTTTTTTGGAAGCAGCAAAATAACTTCTTCCAGCAAACTTAAAACCGCATAACCTGTTAATGCGCTTATGGTTCTCGGTGCGCCCATTCCAAGTTGCAAAAATGCCCAGCCTTCAGCGCGTTCTATTGCATCTTCACTTTTGTTCGCAACCAAAATAACGGGTTTTTCTGTTTTTAAAATGAGTTTTGCAAATTGCTGGTCTAATGTTGTGATTCCAACCCTCACATCCACCATAAAGAGAATTAAGTCTGCCTCTTTCACCGCGGTAAAAATCTGTTCCCTAACGGACTCTGCCAAAACATCTATCTGAAAATCCGTCATAAAGCCGCCTGTGTCCACAAGCGTAAAATTTGTGCCCTGAAACTGCGCTTCTTGGTAGTGGCGGTCCCTGGTAACACCCTCCCTATCGCTCACAACAGCGGCTCTCCGCCCCAAAATGCGGTTAAATAAGCTGGATTTGCCCACATTTGGGCGCCCAACTATACATACTATAGGTAGATTTGACATTTATTTCTCTGGCACAATGTAGAAAATTTCGCCAAAAAGGGCTTTAATGTAATTTTTTTGTAAACTATTCCAAAAAAGAATATATATTTAGATTAGAAGTGTTAGTTGATTGAGGTCCCTATGAAAGCTTTTATGCTTGGTCTCTTGTTTTTGTTAGCGGCTTTTTCCGCATCTTTTGGGCAGCAGATGTTTAATTCTTGTGTGGAAAACGAGGGGGCAGATATTTCGGTTACTCTGCCAACCAGTTTCACCACTGCCAATGCCAACCTCCCCGACCCGTTTGCGATGTTGAGCGGTTCACGCATGACAACCAAGGAACAATGGAAACAGAGACGTCAAGAGCTTTTGAAGCTCCTTGAAAAGACTGCTTACGGTACCAAGCCACCAAAGCCAGCTTCCGTTACTGGAACGGTATCAAGGTCATCTATCTCGGTGAAAGTAGGCAGTGCGAGTTTTTCGGTCTCCGTCACCATGCCATCTAGCGGAAGCGCACCTTATCCGTTGGTAATCCGTTACGACAATAGCGGCGTACCAGCCTCTGACTTCACGAGCAACGGCATAGCCGTGGCTAATTATACAACCAGCAATGTTGGTGGCGGAACCCGCGCATCCAAAAGCGGCGCGTTCTATACAGTTAATTCCAACAACAAATCCACGGGGCACTTGGCTGCTTGGGCTTGGGGTGTGAGCCGTATTATAGATGTTATTGAAGCAGACCCCGACAAACTCTTTGACCCAACCAAAATTGGCGTTACGGGTTGCTCACGTGATGGCAAGGGTGCTTTCGTGGGAGGTATATTAGACCAGCGCGTGGCACTCACTATGCCTATGGAATCTGGCACTGGTGGCATGGCATCAATGCGTGTTGCTTATAACAATAGAGACCAAGGCGGAGGCACAAATGGCTCACAGTCACCGAGTTCTGCTTATGGCGAGCAACCTTGGCTTGGCGATGATTTTAGCACATTCCAAAACAGCCCAAACAACCTACCTATAGATATGCACGAAGCCATAGCCTTGGCAGCACCACGCGGATTTCTAGCTGTTTATAAAACCGCTGGTTCTGCTGGTCAGTGGTTAAACGTTCCGGGTTCGCACGTCTCGGCTGTTTCGGGAGCAGAAGTTTACAAAGCACTAGGTGTTGGCGGAAATTTCGGCTGGTTGAACACCGGTACCGAGTCTCACTGTGCGTGGCCAAGTGGCTACTCCACCACCGTCAAAGATTTTTCCGACAAATATTTGCATAGAAAAAAAGCACCAGATGCCGAGCCATTGTTCAAGGAGAACAACAGACCAGCCACGGCAGCAAGTATGAAGAATTGGACAACCCCAACTCTCTCCGGCTCTCTGACTATCGGCGGTTGCGGTAACACTCCATCTCCAACTCCAAGTTCATCTTCTGTAGCAAGTGTGAGCAGCAGTTCTTCCAGAGCAAGTTCAAGTAGCAGCTCTTCTGTAGCAAATGTGAGTAGCAGTTCTTCCAGAGCAAGTTCAAGCAGCAGTTCTTCTAGGGTAAGTTCAAGCAGCAGTTCTTCTAGGGCAAGTTCAAGCAGTAGCTCTTCTAGGAACTCCAGTTCTTCCAATGCAACTTCTGGCAGTTCAAGCTCAGAGGAAGATTCCACTCCCATTGTCTCAAATATTCCTCTAACTAACTTTTCCAGCGGTGTTGTGCAAATTTTTGACCTTAAAGGGAATAAGGTGGCAAGCGTGAATGTTTCTGGTTCGCAAACTGTTAAACTGCAACTTC
>Ga0268262_10000584_pt1 | contig 47774 bp, 66 predicted proteins | sample TergutNc150P3_FD_190354 | JGI IMG/M metagenome (GOLD analysis project Ga0268262, IMG submission 190354) | Nasutitermes corniger P3 segment gut microbial community from laboratory colony in Florida, USA - Nc150 P3 (SPAdes) (version 2) | ecosystem: Host-associated > Arthropoda: Insects >... | reverse complement strand
TTATCACGCTGGCCTGTCAAGCCGGAAATCGCGGGTTCAAGCCCCGTCGCTCCCGTAAAAACCGTCCATACGGACGGTTTTTCACTTTTCGGGCAGTAGCGCAGTTGGTAGCGCGCTTGGTTCGGGATTAATAAAGCGGCTTCCGCCGACCCTTCATTCCGTTAAATAAAAAATTGCTAATTTGTTACCTGATATAGAATTACAGCGTTTTTCCGTCCGGCGAAAAACAAGCCTGACTTTCCAAAATTGCGGAAATGTCAAGTAAATATCAAGTCCGACCCCAAAAAACGCCGATTTTATAAATGGGGGTAACTTGTGGATTATCATGTTTTCAAAAAACCCGTCAAAGGGGCGAAGGGACGTATAATTAACCGATGGTATTATTACTATACCGACGCCGACGGAAAAATGATTCAAAAAGTTTGTAAAAATTGCCGGAACCGATCCGACGCCGACAATTTTATTCGGACGCTTCCGCCCTTGACAAAAGACGTTATGCAAAACCCGATTATTCGGGACGTCGCCGCCGAAATGTTTATCCCCGGCTCCGACCATGTCGACCGGCGCCGGCAACTGGGGAAATCCGTTACCCTTGAAACCCTGACCGACGCCCGGGGATATACTGAAGCGATTATCGGACAATGGGGCGATTTTGCGGTCCGGGATATAACCCCCGACGCCGTTATCCGATACCTTTTCACTGTTAGGCGATCCGGCTCATGGAAAAACCGCTATATTTCGATATTCAAGGAAGTTATAAGGGAAGCCGCCCAGCAGGGCTGTAAAATCACGGTTCCGCAATTTTTAAATTTTGCGCGGAATAGCAAACAAGCCGATATTTTTTCAAGCGACGAATTATCGGCTTTTTTCAAGCCCGAAAATTTCCCGAATAGCCAATATTTTATTTTTTTCTTACTTATCCTTTCCGGCGGACTGCGGCTGGGCGAAGCCCGGGCGATCAGGGCGAAACAAATCCTTTTTGATAAAAAAGCCTTAATCATTGACGGATTTTGTAAAAAAGACGGCGAACGAACGACATATAACAAAAAGGGAACGCCGGAACATCCGAAATTACGTGCAGTCTGGCTTCCCGATTTTACGCTCGGCATATTGGCGGAATATATGACGCCCCTTGCGTTAATGCCGGACGATTTTGTCTTTACGTCCGCCGGACGCCCCCTTCGGCAAGAAACCGCCGAAATGGTCTTCGCCCGGGCGCTTGTAAACGCCGGTATATCATATAGCAAGGATTCTTTAATTAAAATGGGGTTTTGGAAAAAAGGGAAAATCACGAAAAAAGCCGCCGCCGTTCCCGGGGGGCGAAAACTGGTTCCCCATTCCCTGCGATATACCTATGTTTCCCGAATGCGCTGTGAATTGTCGGCGAAGGAATTAATGCCAATGACGGGTCACGTTTCGGAAGCGCAGGTCGAATACTACAATCGGCAAGGAATCGAAGAGGTTTTATTAAGCCTTCCCGAAGCCGAAGCCGCCCTTGCCGGATTGCTTGACTTCGATAATCGGGCGGGGCGGATTTGAACCGCCGATCTCATGGTCCCGAACCATGCGGAATAGCCCCTATCCTACCGCCCGTCTTATATATCTATACCCCATAACAGCCCCCCCGGTCAATTCCCCCCCCCATAGTAAATTGACGCCTCCGAAGCGGAAGTCCGGCGGTCGCCGCCATTCGATTTCCGCGCTCCCATGCCGCCGACAGGCGGAATGCCTGTCGGAAAATTGTTTTACCCCACTAGTAGAATAAATCCCCTTAAAATTCCTTGAATTAACTTTCTCATTATATTTTTTATTATGTTTGTTTCACTGGTATAAATTATTTTACCTATTTCATAAGTCTATATTACATAAGGAATTATGGCTTTTATCGGTAAAGTATTTTATTTTACTTTCATAAACTTTTAATAAACAAAAAAAAATAAAAAGATTTACTTAATTAGTTTTTTGTGGTCAAAAAAAAGTTATAAAAAATAAAGTAATTTGTTTTACCTTGTTAATCTGGTAAAGGATTTTAAGGGGCAATTATTAATTTATAAAAAATATGTTATGCGACATTTTTTCAAAATTCAAAAGGTACTGGGAAGCCCCCCTACCCGCGCCATTAACTTTTTGCTAGGGCGCATTCCCCGAATTGAGGGAGTATTTTTTAGTCAAATTGACGGTAAATTGACCGAAAATTGACTAAAAACAGCCAAAGTTAATAGTCATTGACTTGACCGGGAATGTAATTTGAAAAAATGAAGTTTCGTCCGGCAAATTTTGCCAAACAAGCGGGGGTTTCAAAGCAAGCTGTACACGCCAAAATAAAAAACAAAACGCTTGTCGTCGACGACGCAGGGTTCCTTGACGCCGATAATCCTATCAATTCGGCTTATATATCGGACAGCCGTCGGAAGACCCGAAACATAGTCCCGTTCCCCGTTCCGGGGGCGCCGGCGCCGATTGCCGCCAATTCCGCGCCCCTGCCCGGGGGCGTCGCCCCTACTCCCATGACCGAAGCCGACATTGCCGCCGCCGCAGGGGTCACGGCGACGGAACTGTTAAATTACACGCTTCGGGACGTCGTTATAAAGTTTTCGGGGATTTATAATCTTGAAAAACACGCCCGAACCCTGCGGGATATAACAATGGCGGCGGATAAGGAAATGCGAATGCAAGAACGGTCGCTCCGCCTTATCCCGAAGGACTTTGTCACGTCCCGGGTTTTCCCTTTTTTGAATATGCTTATGAAACAACTGATCGAATATCCCGAAGCCGTCGCCGACAATGTCGTTTCCAAAGTCCTAGCGGACGGACCGGGGGCGCGGGAAGCGGTTATTTTAATAATCCGGGACGGGCTATCCCGCATAATTGCCAAATCAAAAGAACAAGTAATAAAAGAATTGGACAGTCTGCGAAGCCGACACGGGCTGGGCGGGGATACCGAAGAACCGACCGACGACGACACGCCCGAAGGCGGCGACAATGAATAGCCCGATTGTCCGAATGGAAACTGTCGGTCCCCATACCCTATATTTAGGGGACTGTTATCAAATAATCCCCGCTATTCTAGCGGGGGGGGGGGGGTTATGGACGCCATAGTTTCTGATCCCCCTTATGGCATGAAACTGGACGCCAGTTTTCACAATATGCGGGGTTACGGATTCGCAGCGGACTATTATTTGTCCCGGCTTCCGCCCGGCGGTTCCTTGACCGTATGGGATAAACGCCTCGACGAATCCGCCGATAAAATGTTCGGTTCGTGTTTTGAAACAATCTGGTTCTATCCCGCCCGGAAGCGTGACATTATCCGGCGGAAATGGGCGGGGATTTGGGGAATCGAAAAAGAAGATTTAAAAACCCGGCAACATCCGACACAAAAACCGATCCGCCTTATGCAAGACATTATTTTAAAATTGCCGGGAAACCCTGCCGTTATCCTTGACCCCTTTATGGGGTCGGGAACGACGGGCGTCGCTTGCGTGAACCTGAAGCGTCGGTTCGTCGGAATCGAAATCGACCCCGCCTATTTTGAAATAGCATTGTCCCGGATAACGGCGGCGGAATCGCAGGGACAATTTGACTTCGGGGGCGACAATGCTTGAAATTTTTAATGAAGACTGCATGAAGTTAATGTCCCGTTATCCCGACAAACATTTTGACCTTTGCATTTGTGACCCCCCTTATGGGGGGGGGTCTCACGAACAACACAATCACAAAGGGACAATCCCCCTTCGGTTCGGGGGTCGATTCGACAAATATCGGGAAGCCCGGGTCGATTCGGCGGACGATTCGACAAATACCGAAATAGTAAAAAAAAAAAAAAAAAACAAAAACGATTCACGCCACAGGCGGACGATTCGCAAAATACGACCGGCAGGGGGGGGGGGAGCCTGTCGGACGGGCGGGACATGGGCGTCGAAGTATGGCGCAGACATTAACGAATGGGACGTCGCTCCCCCGCCGGAATATTTTTCTGAATTGGAACGGGTTTCAAAACGCCGGATTATCTGCGGCGGAAATTACTTCGGGCTTCCGCCGAACCGAAACTTTATTATTTGGCGGAAGCTGACAATATCGGAGAATTTTTCAATGGCAATGGCGGAATATTTATGGACGGACATTCCCGGCAATGCGAAAGTTTTTGACTTCGCCCCTCAAGACAAAAACCGATTCCATCCGACACAAAAGCCCGTCCAATTATACAAATGGCTTTTATCAAAATATGCAAAACCGGGATATAAAATTCTTGACACGCATCTGGGGTCGGGGACTCACGCCGTCGCCTGTGCCGACATGGGCTTCGATTTGGTCGCTTGCGAAATCGACGAATTTTATTATTTGAATAGTCTTAAAATGATCGGCGAAACAATTTCGCAAGGCGTTTTATTTTCCCCTTCCGGCGACGTGTTAGATTCACACCCGGAATTATTTTGAAAGGCGGCAAAATGACGGAAGCGGTAAAGGAAAAAGACATAAATTTTTTGATTGAGCAATTCGCCGACCTAAAGGAGTCGAAAAAAATCGAATTGCCGTCGGAATATGCGGAAAGAGTCAGAACCCTTCCGCCGGAATTAACGCCGTTCCCCGGTCCCTTTTCTTATAACCGATTTCCGTATTTTCGGGAAATTGTCGATTCCCTCGCGTCAATAGACCCGATTAAGGAAATCGCCGTTATGAAGGGCAATTCACTGGGGGCGACAACGGCAATTCTTGAAACGGCAATTTTATATTTTATTGGCTGTGAACCGAAGCCGCAGTTATATATAACGGCGGATAGTGAATTGGCGAAAACGTCAATCGAAATAAAAGTCGACCGAATGATCGACGGCGCGGGGCTTCGACATTTGATTTTTTCGCAGACAAAAAAGGGCAAGGGAAGCGAAGATTCCGGCGACACAAAAACGTCGAAACAATATCCCGGCGGATTTTTATATTCGTATGGTTCCCGAAGCCCGGCACGGTTCAGGTCGAACCCCTACCCCGTCGCTCATGGCGACGAAGTCGACGCCTATCCCGAAGCGATAAAAAAAGAGGGCGACGTTATATCATTAATCCGAAGCCGGACAAACGCATATTCAAAAACCCGTAAAATTTTATGGATTTCGACGCCGCTTGTCGAACAAACAAGCAAAATAAACGTGTTATATTTAAGCGGCGATCAGCGAAAATATTTTGTCCCTTGCCCCCATTGCGGCGAATATCAGGATTTAGTATGGCATGGGGTACACGAAGACGGGTCTGTTTACGGCGTGATTTGGGAAAACGACGAATTATTTAATCCGAAAATCGAAACGGTCGCTTATAAATGCAAATACTGCGGGGGATTAATAAAAAATTATGACAAGCCGGGAATAATAAACCGGGGCGAATGGCGTCCGACGGCGAAGCCGACGAATCCCCTTATGCGTTCGTATCATATATCGCCGCTGTACAATCCCCCGGGAATGTATAGCTGGGAAGATTTTGTTTTTGAATGGTGCGAATGTTGGGACATTGAGCATAACCGCCTTCGGGACAAGGAAAAATATCGGTCGTTCCGCAATTTGAAACAAGGGCTTCCGTTCACGGAAACCGGGACACAGCTCAAGTATGAACGGACGCTGACTTATAAACGGACGGGCTTCGCAAGGGGTCATATACCTAACGAAATGGCGAAACTAAATTCCGGCTCGGTAATTTTAATCGTTATCGCTTCGGTCGACGTTCAAAAAGATAAACTATTCGTCGACGTGAAAGGCTATTCGGCGAACGGCGTTACATGGTCGCTTGACTTTTTTGAGATCAAAGGCGATACAGCGGACTTCAACGGACCTTGGGACGAATTAGAAAAATATATCGGCGAAAAAACATTCACTTCCGACGACGGTCATGTTTATAAAATCGTTATGACGATGGTCGATTCGGGCTGGAATACCCAGTATGTTTACGCATTCGCCTCCCGTTATTCGTCGGGGATTTACGCTTGCAAAGGCGCGGACTATTTAAGGGGCGGCGAAACTTTCAAGTTATTTAACAAGTCGACGCTCGATTCAATAGCCCTTCAAAAAGCCTATCATGTAAACACTTGTAAAATGAAGGACAAAATTTACAACGCATTAAACAATTCGGTATGGAATACGCATGAACTACAGCCGCCGTGGTATCCTAATTTTCCCGAAGATTATCGGGACGATTACTTCAAACAATTTGAAGCCGAAAACAAGGTCGACGAATACGACCGAAAAACTTTCCGCTATCTGCGGACGATTTGGAAGGCGAAACAAGGAATCCCGAATCACGCCTTCGACACATATAATTATAATTTGGCGGCGCTTGAAATTTTCGCCGACAGTTATTGCCGGGAAGTTTTACGGCTCCCCGGGCTTGAATGGGATTTGTTCTGGCGCGATATAAAAGCGAATCCATTTTTTGAAAGTTAATAGCCTCTTGACGCGCCGAACCCTTATATTCTCCTCATGGCGGTTATCGATCCTAGTCACCCTGCGTTATCAGGCGATCCAAATCAATTTTGGAAAGATGAATTAAACAATAGTCGAATAATTCTTTATGAATTAGACAAGGCAATTCACGCATTAACAAAAAAGGAAATCCGCCAATACACAATTAACACCGGGCAAGATTCGCAGACCGTTTCACGTCAAGACCTGCCCCAGTTATATGACCGGCGGGAAAATCTTCTGAAACAAATCGCCGAATTGGAAATCAAAACGGGCGAAAAAGAGCCGGACGCTTCGATTTTTCAGGTGGTCCCCGAATGGTAGTAAATACAGGTTTTAAAAAATTAGAAGATTCGTTAATGTATTACGCCGCCGACGCCTTGTCGTCCGTTTTCGATGGCGACAAGTTTCCCGGCAGTTTCGGCTATACCCGTGATTACTTGCAAGAAAACGGACTCGATTATTATTCGCTTCGCAAACGGTCGCTTCAGTTATTCGTCGAAAATCCTTATGCGTCCGGCATTATAAAAAGGATTTTAAGAAACGAAATTTTTACAGGCATGATGCCTGACCCGACGCCGAACGGCGCGGTTATATGGGCGAATGACGACGAAGAAGAACGGGAAGAGAGAGCCATTGAATATGGGTCAATTATAAATGACGGATTTGAAATTTACGCCGCAGATTACAATGTTTTTGATTACAAAAAGCAAATGACCTTCGGCGAATTTCAAGAACAAGTCCGCCTCGAATCTATCCTTGCCGGGGACGGAATTGTCGTCAGCCGGATAAACCCGCAGACAATGCTCCCCGCATGGGACTGGATAAACGGGAACTTTATTAAAACGCCGCCCGAATATTCCCCCAAAGGCGGAAATACAATTCTTCACGGCGTCGAACGGGACAGGCAGGGTCGCCATGTCGCCTATCATGTCGAAGAATGGGTCGACGAAAAATTAAGATATACACGGGTTCCCGTATGGGGCGAAAAATCAGGGCGTCAAATTTCTTGGATGGTATACGGCGGAACAAAATTATTAAATAACGTCCGGGGAACGCCGTTACTTGCAAACTGTCTTTTTATGTTAAAAGACCTTGACCGATACCGTGACGCCGAAGTCCGCGCCGCCGTCGTTAATGCGTTATTTCCATTATTCATAAAAAAACAGCCCGGCGCGGGGGGCGGTTCCGTCCTTGACGGCGTCAAGAAAAGACAATCCGGCGACACTACTCCGTCGCCTTCAGACACAGCCGCCGAAAAGCCGACAATCCCGACCGTTCCGGGAATGTTAATGAAAATGTCGGACGGCGAAGAACTGGGGAGCCTTCCGACGAACCGCCCGAACGTGAACTTCGGGACTTTTGAATCTATCGTTATATCCGGCTTCTGCTGGACGCTTGAGATTCCGCCCGAAATCGGAATGTTAAAGTTTACAAGCTCCTATTCGGCAAGCCGTCAAGCGAATAACGAATGGGACATATACTTAAAATACCGGGCGTTTAAGAATGCGAAGGATTTTTGCCAGTTAATCTATCAGGAATATGTGATTCAATCCGTTTTGAACGGGTCGCTCGTTATTCCGGGACTCATGGAAGTTTTATTCAATCCCAAAAAATGGTTAATCCGGGGAGCATGGTTAAAATGCGAATGGGCGGGATTGTCCCGACCATCGGTCGACATACAACGGGAAGCGGGGGCGTTAATCGGTTTATTAAAGGTCGGCTGTATGACAAACGACATTTTATCGCGCCGATTTACGGGAAAATCATTCAAGGCGATTCAATACACCCTGCAAAGGGAAAGAAAACTTATGACCCGCCTCGGCTTCACCTCGGAAATCGACGAAAATGTGCAAGGGGAGCCAGCCTATCCCGCCCCCGGTTTCCCCGACGGCGACGATTCCGACGACGATTCCGACGACAAAGACACAAAGCCAAAGGACAAAAACTTAAATAATCAAAATCAAAGTGACGATGAGGGGGATAAGTAAAAATGCCGAATTACATTGAAACGGTCGTTAATTACATACCGACGGCGGTTACGCTTTTTATATTTTTTGCGTTCTTAAAAAATAAAAATGTAAAAAAATTCGAAGCGGGGTCCGTCAAGTATGAAGCAAAGGACGACCCCGCCGACCCCGACAAGGGGAAAAAAGACACTGAACAAGACAAAACAATCACAGGCATAATCGCCAAAATCGAAAAATTAGAAACGGTTATCGAAAACGACATGGCGGAAAGGAACAAAAGATATTCCGAATTTGAAAACCGCCTCGATAAACAATACGAATATGTCAAGGAAGCCGCCTTAAAATCCTGCACGGCGGTAGTTTTCGCCGACGGCGTCCCGCTTGTCGAATTTTTGGACGGCGTTTTTACAAGTTTATATCTGGGAAACAACGGAAACACAATAAAAAGGATTACAAAAAGAATCGTAAAAAGCGAAGAAACCCTCGGCGTGTATAACAGCGAATTGTCAAAATTTAGGAAAACACACCCGAACCCGAATCCGCATTTTGAAAAAGCCATAGAACAAATACATAGGGAATGGCACTAAAAAAATTTTATAGGAGGTCTTTATGAAAGACACAAAAAGCGGGCAATTGTTCGGATTAATAATTGCGTCGTTATTTACAGCCGGAATGATTTTTTTCATTCAGGATACGGCTTCGGCTTCGGCTATCGCCATGACGTTTTCGGCGATTGTCGGCGTTTTTATCGGTCTTGATATTACGCTCATGATTAAAAAAACGTCCGAAATGCCGACAGGCTACAAGGAAATAAATATGCATCGTTACGTCGCAGGGTTAATTATTTTTTCCCTATTGCTTATTGAAACTTTTTTTATTTCCGCCGCCTTCCGGCGAAACTGCGATTCGTTATATACAAGTTTCGGAATCGGCTTCCTTGTCATAATCGGCGGACTTATTGCCGGGGTCGAAGGTAACAAAATAGCGACGGAAGGGAAAGCCGACCCCCCGAAGTCGGAATAGGACTTGCGACGTCGCAAGTCGTAAAAAGTAATAGAGGGGGTATTATGACGGGTTACATCATTTTAGGCGTTTTTATTTTGCTTGTCGTTTCTAATTTTGCCAGTTTTATAATCGGCATGACGAAGGGACACAAACAGGCGGCGGCGGATTATAACGCCGAAAAATTAAGGCAAGAAAACGACGCCAAAATTTACGAACAAGTCAAAAAAGATATAGGACAGGGGGTAAAAAAAGATGCCGAAGACAAAAAGGCGGAATTGGCTAGTCATTCTAATTCTAGGGATCAGTTTAACGCTATTAATGACAGCCTGTCTAACAAACCAAAAAATTAAGTATGTCTATGACGTCCCCGACGTTACCTTTCCGACGTTTCCCCCGCCGGATTGCGTGACCTTCGACGAAGAAACCGGGACGGTTTCTTTACCCTTATGGTATTGGCTTTTAATTGCCAATTATAAAATTGACGTCGACGCCATAGAAAAATATATGGATTCCCTTCGCAAATTACAAAGGGAACGGCTGGGGATTATTCAATAACGCCATAGGAGGCTTTTATGGATTTAAAGGAATTTGTCAATAAGTACAAAGGGATTAAAGTCGATTTTGACGGTATGTATGGGGCGCAATGTGTCGACCTTGCCCGGCAATATTTTAAGGACGTATGGGGTTTTACAAAACAGCCTGAAGGTGTGGAAGGGGCGAAGGATTTTTATTTTAACCATGACAAAAGACCCATTCAAAAAACCCTCTGCGATTGCGTTCCTTTTTCCGGCGAAGAAAAACCGCCCGTCGGCGCTGTCGTTCTTTTTGACAAATCGGCGGCGAATAAATACGGTCATGTGGGAATATGCCTTGCCGTCTATGAAGACGGCATAGAAATTTTTGAACAAGACGGTTTCAAACTTGACGGCGCGAAAATAACTAAATGGAAATTTGATCGTCTAGTGGGCTGGCTGGTAAAAAAAGAATGACATTTTTAATTATTTCGATTTTTTGTACAGCCTGCTCATGGCTTTTATTAACCGGCTTGTTTTTTCTACTTTGTTTTTTTATTGAAAAAACAAATTTTCAAAAGTTAATAGACCATAAGGCGGAAACGGGGGAATATCTTTACAAATGATTAAACTAGCAGTAAACGACGTTATAGCGCCCGGCTATATTTCCGATTCAAGCATTAAAGAACAACTAAAAACCATAACGCCCGGCGAAGAAATCGAAATCGAAATCAATTCGCCCGGCGGTTATTGCGTCGAATGCAATGCGATTTTTAACACGATTTGTGAATATGCGAAGACACATCCTGTGTCGGTTTTTATTAACGGAATCGCCGCTTCCGCCGCTTCCATTATCGCCATAGCCGCCCGAACGGTAAACCCGAAAAACGTCGTCAAGGTCAGGGAAAATTCAATATTTTTTATACACAATCCCCTCGATTTTGAATTCGGCGATTATCGCGCCATGTTAAAAATGGGCGATTACTTGCAAAGGCTCGCTTCCATGTTTGCGAATATTTATTCCGGCGTTACCGGGCAGACCGTCAAAAAAACACAATCGGCAATGGACGAAGAAACTTATTATATTGGCGGCGAAATAAAGGACGCAGGGTTTGCGACGGAACTTGACATTATAAACCAAAACGCAAACGCCCAGCCGAATTCCCGCGCCGCCATGATTGCCTCCGCCGAAATGAGAATCGCCGACGCAAAAAGAAAAATTAAGGAATCCGAATTTGTCGACGATTACGAAAAAGCGGCGGCGTTACTTGAAACAACGGCGTCCAATATGAAAATGGCTATTCAGGGGGGAACCCCAAATAATAGCGACGGCAGTTTGTCCGTCGAACCAAAAAATAAACCGGGGGAGAGTACTCCCGCCGGGGGGAAGGTGGGAAAAATGACCCCTGAAGAACTATTAGCGCAAAACCCCGAATTGTACCGGGCAATATTTGCGCTCGGACAAAAGGCGGAACGTGAGCGCGTAACAGCCCATTTGAACATCGCCGAAAAATCGCAGTCATACGAAACGGCGGCGAAGTTTATAAAAGACGGCGCGTCGGTTACGTCCGAAGCCGTACAGTCGGAATATTTGGCGCTTGCTATTAGCGGCAAACAAAACCAAAATCGGGTCGACGACAATCCGGGGAATTTAAACACCGGCGACGACAGCGAAGACGACGCCAAATTAATGAAAATTTTTGAAGACGGTTATAAAGAAAAACCGGCTCAAAATCAAAGGAAGGGTTAATCATGGAAAAACGAAAAGTCGAAAACAAAAGCCTTTTTCAGGGCGATTGTGAATTTGAAACCGGCATTTTAACCGTTCCCGCCGGAGCGACGGTTCCCGCCGGAGCCTTTTTGAAAAGGAATTCAAACGGCAAATTTTCGGCAGTTACCGACACGGGGAATCAAACCCCCTGCGCGATTAACCCCGTCGAAATCACAAACACGGGAACGGCGGAAGCGGATATTCCCTTCAGGGCATTAACCGCCGGAAGAGTCCGTCAAGATATGTTAAGCGCAAACGGCGAAGCGATAACCGACGCCGAGGCTGACATGATTCGCATATATGGCATAAGACCGAAAAAGGTTACAGACCTTTCATGGGTCGATTAAGGAGGTAAAATCGATGCCCGATTTTTTAGTCAAAGTTTTATTATGGTTTAACGCCCAGCCGGATATTAACCGAATGGGCTTTTTGTCGTCTTTATTCAAGGTGACGCCGGAGTCCTTTACGGATGCGACGGAAATTGAATTAGACCTTGTCCGAAGCGGCGAAGAGGTCGCCCCCGTCGTTACTAACCTTTCAACGGGCGCGGTGACAATCGTCGAAGACGCATTTGAAACGGCGAAGGTTCCGTTCCCGGTTTACGCGCTTGACAAGCCCGTCGACATATCGGAATTAATGGGTCGTCAGCCGAATGAAAACGCCTATATCGGCGATCAGGTAGACTGGCTCGGTCGTCTTGCGAAGCGTCTTGTTAGCGGATTTACGAAAATGACCGGCATGGTTAAAAGGTCTGTCGAACTTCAGGCGTCGCAAGTTTTACAAACCGGGACAATTAACCTGACCAATGAAAACGGAAAGGTCGTTTATAAACTAAACCTGAAGCCGAAGGCGTCACACTTCCCGACCGTCGCCGTTTCATGGGGCGACGCCGGTTCCGACCCCATCGAAGACATTAAAGCCGTCGCCGATGTTTGCCGCGCCGACGGGTTATGCGACATAAAAAATCTTGTCATGGACGACGATTCCCTCGAAAACTTTTTGAAGGACGCCCGGGTTCAACGTGACCTGAAAATGGACGGATTAAGGCTGGGCGCATTGAATCCCGGCATGGTAAATAAAGGGGCGAAATATTACGGATACATTCATGTCGGTTCAAATCTTTTTGACATTTGGGTATATTCCGCAACTTATAATCCCTTTGGGTCGAAGGAAACAAAAAGATTCCTTGAGAAAAATAAGGTCTTATTCCTTCCCGATTTTGAAGATTTGGACTTCCGCAGGATATTTGGCGGAATTCCAATGGTGCGCCCGCCTGAAAATATGGCATTTGAACAGATACTCGGCGCGGGAAAGGTTACTATTGACGGTGCGTATGACTTCAAAGCGCGGGTTTATCACGATCAAAAGGCGGATACATACGTCGGCGAAATGAAGTCGCGCCCCCTGTGTCTGCCGGTTAGCATTGACAGATTCGCTTGCTTGACGACAAAAGCGGCGGCATAAAGGAGGATTTTATGGCAGACAAAAAAACTTATATCGTTAATGACGGCGCGTCGTTCGTTTCAAAAGGTCGGGTATATAAACCCGGCGACGAAATCAGCGGCGATTTATTTTCAGCGGCAAGCCTTGAGGCGAATATAAAAGCCGGAAAACTTTTGACCGAAGCGCAAGCCAAAGCCAATAAAAAGGACGACGCCAAAAAAGACGACGCCAAAAAAGACGACAGCAAAAAGACAAAAACGCTTGACGAAATGAGCCTTGACGAATTAAAGGCTTACGCAAAGGAAAAAAATATTTCCACTAAAAACGGACCGCTCCCGTGGAATAACATTAACAATCGGGACGAATTGTTAAAAGCCATTAAAGATGCGGAAGCCGAAAACAAAGGCGGAAATTAAATGAACTTGAGGGGACTTGCCGAATCTGATTTGGCTGACACTTTAGAAGGCGAAAACGGCGCCGGCAGTCCCTTTACGCTCATTGACGACGAAAAAAAAGAATATAGCCTAACGGGGACGTTCGGCGATATTGGTTATTTACTTGACAACGAAACGGGACTTCCCGTTCAGGGGCGGACAATTACTGCGACGTACCGAATGAAGTCCCTTTTTGCGGAAACAAACCGTCCGCCCGGCAAGGGCTGGCAAGTTAAAGTTAAAGATTTTAACGACATGGAGCATTTGCTACACGTCGTTAATTATGAACCTGATCGTTCTATCGGAATAGGGCGATTAAAACTGGCGGTATAGCATGGAAAGTAAATTAAAGAATTTACTGGAAAAACCCGATAATGTCGAATTAATCCGGGACAATATTTCCGCCATTTTAAAAATCGAATGTATTAAACAGCATGAATTAGCGAAGGGGAAACCCGACGAAGACGATTATAATATCGGGGTATGGAAAGAAAAATCGCGCCCGTGGAGCCTGACCGAAGATTCCAAAAAAGAAAACCCCTTCCCGCTTGTCAACGTGCAATTAAGGGAATTTAAACTTGACACGCCCCCCGGTTCGACATTCGGTCAAAAAAAATATGTTTGTATTTTTCATTTGGATTGTTACGCGCACGGCGAATTCGGAGCCGAAGAGTCGGACGATACCGATTCGACACTGAAGGCGGTTAAAATAGGGCGCGTTATCCGAAATATTTTAACAAGCGAGCATCATGCTTATTTTGGGCTTCGTGGGATAGTCCGGGATTATCGCATAACGCAAGGGACAATCGGCGATCCGCGCAATGCGGAACAATCCGCGCAGTCAATAACAATTCAAAGGCTTGTTTTATCCGTCGAATATTACGAAGATTCCCCCAAAGTCGAAACGGGGGTATTTGAAGAATATAATTTTGTTACTACATCGCCTAACGGCGAAGTTTTAATTGACATAACGGGCGAACCCGGCGTCAATAAAGATAAAATTTAAGGAGGTCTTTTATGATTTCACCATCAGCGGCAAGTAGAGTCTGCGGCGTCGACGTCGAATTCAAGAACTTTAATGTCGGGAATGCGGCAATGCTCCCCCAGCGGCTGGCTGTCTTCGGGGTCGGGAATGACGACGCCGATTATAGCCTTGACAAATACGAGGTCGGCGGTTCCGCCGCCAAAGTCGGAGACCGTTACGGTTACGGAAGCCCCCTTCACTTAATGGCGAAGGTGTTTTTTCCGTCTGCGGGAAATACGGCGACGTTCCCCGTCACGATATACCCATTGAAAAAACAAACGGGGGCGACGCCCGCCGAAGGTTCCATCGGCGTGACCGGGACGGCGACGGCGAACGGGTCGGGAACCGTTTATATCGGCGGAGTCGAAATTGAATTCGCCGTTAAAAAGGGCGATAACGCCGCCGCAATTATGGCGGGGATTGTAAACGCCATTAATGGAAATATGGATTCCCCCGCCCGCGCCGCAGTAACAGGCGGCGAAATTATTTTGACGTCGAAATGGTCGGGCGAATCTTCCAATATGATTTCCCTTCAGGCGGAATGCGGCGTCGCCGGAATTATGCTTGCCCTTGAAAACTTTGAAGGCGGAGCCCTCGACCCGGATATTACACCGGCGCTCGAAAAAATAAAGAACGTATGGGAAACCCAAATTTTGGATTCCTTCGATTACAAAAAGACTTCACGCCTTGACAAATATTACGAATACGGCGTCGGTCGCTGGGCGTCCCTTGAAAAGAAACCGTTACTTGTCGCTCATGGCTGTAATGACACGCTCGAAATTAGAACCGCCGTCACCGACCCCCGAAGAAACGATTATGTAAATTATTTAATCGTTTCGGTCGGAAGCCGGGAATTGCCCTTTGTTATCGCCGCCAAAGGTCTGGTAAATGACATAATGACAACGGCGAATAATAACCCCGCTTGCGGTTACAAGGGACTTTTAACGGGTCTTCATTGCGGCGACGATTCGGTTCAGGAAGATTACGGACAGCGCGATTCGTCGGTCAAAAAAGGTTCTTCGACAAATATCAAAAACGGTTCGGTCGCCGAATTAAACGACATAATAACTTTTTGGCATCCCGAATCCGAAGGAACCTTCCCGTCCCGGCGTTCCGTCGCAAACATGGTCAAACTTCAAAATATCGTTTTCAATGTGCGGTTAATCATGGAAGCCGACGCCCTGAAGGGAGCGCCGCTTGTTAAAAACGATCAGCCGACGGACAATCCCCGGGCGGTCGCGCCGAAGGATATAAAAACTTCGTTAATGAATCTGGCGACAAGCCTCGGCAAGGAAGCGATCCTTGCGGACGCCGAATTCTCCAAAAAGAATTTAACCGTCAAACTTGACACGGCGAATCCAAATCGCCTGAATAACAGGTTCCCGTCGAAATTGTCGGGAAATTTGGAAATCACGGACACCCTGATCGAATTCGGGTTTTTGTTAGGAGGTGAATAATGATTGCGGGACCTTTTGAATCACACACAATCGCCGGACGGCGCTTCGTATGCGACGCCGACGACGACGCCGTTTTAAATATGAACGGCAAGGAAAACGAAGTAAAGCCGAACGGCGATGCGTCAAATCGGGTTTTACAAAAACGGGTTCCCGGCGTTCTTGAGGGGTCAAATATCGCATTTGATCAGGCAAGGGGCGACGAAGAATTTTTAAACGACATAAAAGACCGGGGGGCGACGGTCGATTATTCGGGAACGACAAACGACGGCGTTATTTATGCGGGGTCGGTCGTCATAACGGGTCCGCTCAAGTTTTCACACAAAAACGGAACCGTCCCCGTCACGCTGACCGGGACTTTTGAAAAACAGGGTTAATCTATGAACGAAGACGAAAACAAAACCGCCGAAGGCGAAAAGGAAAAACCCGTTATCGACAGGCAGACAGCCGAAAAAGAATTCGACGCTTATTGCGAAGCGAACGACATCGATCATGATATAGACGCAATGACCGACGACGAAAAAAAAGATTTTGAACCGCTCAAAAAACGGTTTGTCAAGGCTTGTATGCAAGGGCGCGTTAAAGTGGACGGAACGGATTTAATATATACCGTTTCCAAATTTTCAAAACCGGGCTTCGCCGGAAAGGAAATCACCGTCAAGCGTTCCGGCGGACAATCGTTTATCGGAATGGACGGTTTCAAGGACACGCAGACCGTCCATAAAATGAACGGCTTTTTGTCCGCTATGACCGGGCAGGAAATTTCTTACTTTGCGAAAATTGACGGAAAAGACTGGCAATTCTTCAGGGATATAGCCACGCTTTTTTTAGTCGATTAATCTCCGAGGTCGCCGTGAATGGTCATCGGAAAATCGTTCACGGAGCCGGGGGGATTATTACCCAGCTTCGGCAAATATGCATCGATTATTCGTCAATGATTAATCTTCGGGATATAACCATTGACGAAATTCGTTTTTTTTATTCCCCATTGATAGACGGACTTTGCGAACGGCAAAAAAACAAACTAGGAAATTCCAATGGCTAGCAAATATTCCATTCAGGCGGTCTTCGGACTGATCGACAAGATAACAGCCCCGCTTGACAAGGTCGCCGGAAAGGGGAACGCCGTCGGAAAGGCGTTAAAGAACGATTTTATTCAAGCCGACAAAGCCATGCAAAATTTAGGCAAGAGCGCAGGGAAGGTCGCCGGGGATATTGCCAAAGCCGCCGCCAAAGCCGGAGCCGCCGTCGCCGCCGCTTCCGCCGCCGCCGCCGTCGCCTTCATTTCAAAAGGGTTAAAAGACGCCATTGATTATGAAAAAGGAATGGCGAAGGTCGGAGCGCAAGCGAACCTGACGACCGACCAAATAAAAACAATGTCAAAAGAATTATTAAACTTGTCAAATAGAACCGGGACGGGCGTTCAAGCCCTTCAGGAGGCTCAATTACAAATCATGCAAAGCGGAATTTCCGCCGCCGATTCCGTCGGCGTTTTGGAAGTCGCCGTCAAAGCCGCCGGGGGCGGGTTCACTTCGACGGCGAATGTTATTTCCGGCTTGTCGTCGGTTTTAAAATCTTATGGACTGGAAGCGTCCGCCGCTTCGCAAATATCAGATCAAATGATGTCTGCCGCCAAAGCCGGGGGCGTTTCCTTTGAAGACATGGCGACAAAACTTGAAAAAGTTTTGCCGGTCGCCGCAAAATTTGGCGTCAGTAGTGACAAACTATTCGCCGCCGTCGCAAGCATGACGGCGCAGGGCGTCCCCATTGCCGAAGCGACAAAAAAAATAAAAGCCGCCCTTGAAAAAGACGGCGGCAAAGCGATATTTAACATAACAAACGCCGACGCATATAATAGCGCGTTAAAGCAAATTCAAAATTCCGCGGGGGCGACAAACGACGCCTTCGGGCGAATCGAAAAAACGACCGGGGAACGCTGGGCGACGTTAATCAATAAAGTTAAAAACACGGGTATAAAAGCGGGGGAGTCCCTGCTTCCCGTTTTCAATAAAGTTATCGACAAACTTTCCGTCTTCGCCGACAAATTCGCCTCAATGGATTTTGAACCTTTGGCGAAAAAAGTCGAAGCCGTCGTCGATAAAATATTTAACTCCCTTGACTTCGACAAATTAGTCGACGGCATAACTTTGGTATTTGACACGCTGTCGACGCTTTTCGATATTGCAATGAAGGTCGGCGGTGCTATTTGGTCAATGCGCTCCATTATTTTAGGCGTCGCCGCCGCATGGGGAACCTATAAATTATTAATGATGGCGGCGACGATTATCGGACCTATTATGGGAATGATTAAGGCGGTTCAGGCGTTAATGGCTGCTCAAAAAGGAATGAACGTCGTTCAGGCTATCGCCAATGTTTTAATGAATGCGAACCCTATCGGGATAATAATTACGGCAATAGGCGTCTTGATCGGACTAATTGTCGCGCTTGCCATGAACTGGGACAAGGTCTGCGCCGCCATGTCGAAGGCATGGGACTGGATAAAAAAAGTCGCTACTATAATTTGGGACGGGCTTGTCAATGCGTTTTGGGCGTTAATGGATATTATCAATAAAAATCAAGAAAAAGTTTTGGCGTTTATAACGGTCTTTACAGGTCCCTTCGGTTTCATACTTTCAATAATTAACGAATTGCGGAATAACTGGGCGATGGTCGTCGAAACTTTCAAGACCGACGGAATTATAAAAGGATTGTTAAAACTGGGCGGCGTTATCTTGTCCGCCATGATTGCCCCTATTCAGGGCTTTTTGGAATTATTATCGAAAATCCCCGGCGTCGGAAAACTACTCGGACCCGCCGTCAATAAATTAGACACGTTACGCGCCAATTTAAAAGGAACCGACGGCAATGTGCAAAAAGACGTTTTGACCCGCCCCCCCGTTAAAGAAAAAGCCGCCGACCCCGCCAAAGCCGCAAAAACGGCGGAATCAGACGCCGCAAAAAAAGTCACGCCCTCGGCGACGGTTTCGGCGACGCCTTCGGCTGTATCGGAAGGGTTTTCCCCCTTGCAAGGTTCCCGAACCGTTACAACAAGCGCCGCCGGAACAAAAGCCGTCAGGCAAGCGACGCTTCTTGACCTTCGTTCTTCGCCGGACGGCGAAAACGTGACCCAGCCAGCCCGCGCCGCTTCCGCTTATAGCGCCCCTGTAACAAGCCGAACGGCAAATTCCGCAGTTTCCCCCGCCTCCGCCGTTTCGAGGGCGTCCGTCCCCGTACAAACGCCGCCTGTGCCGAATCCCGTCATTGTCCCGGTCAAGTACCAATTCCCCGAAATGATTATTCCGCCGGAACTAATAAAGACGATAACGCTTCCCGTCGAATTGACGGCTTCCGCCGCTATGCCGACGGAAAAATCGACGCAGATAATCGCGCCGATTTCGCCGTCGGTCCGGGAAGGGGTCACGCCCCCCGCGCCGCCCATGACACAGGCGGAACAAGTTATTTATTCACGTTCAGACCATTATGAAAATGTAAATATCACGGTTTCCCCCGACGACGGCGCGAGCGCAAGGGTTACAAAAGAACCGAAGTCGCCGAACGTCAAAGTTACCGTTTCGGGGGACGCATAAATGGCATGGCAAGACAAGACCCTCGAAGCCAAATATATATCCCCTAGCGGAAAGGAATTCCCGTTTCACTATGAAAAAGTTTCAAGGGAAACCAATTTAAAAACGGGTATATTTGAATTTCCCGACCGGGATGGCGCTCACGTTCAACATCAGGGGGCGGGGGCGAAGTCCTTTCCGCTTGTTTGCATTTTTACCGGGTCTAATTGTATGGAACAAGCGGACAAATTCGAAGCGTCGTTATTTGAAAGGGACGTCGCCGAATTAAGACATCCGACCTACGGAATAATAAAAGTTATCCCGACGGGAAACATTAAGCGCGAAGACGACCTTGTCGAAGCCCTGAACGAGTCCCGTGTAACCGTCACGTTCACGGAAACAATAACCGACGAAGCGACGCCGATGGACGCAGTTTCGGCGGACGTTATAGACCGAACTTATAATAAATTATTGGATTCGGCGGCGCTTGACTTTGCCGAAAATATTTCCGTCGATACCGTCGCCGAAGAATTAGCCCTTCAGTCCGCCTTGACGACACAGGCTCATATTATCAATGACGCCATGAACAAACTTGTTTCGGGCGACGCCGCCGCATTTGCGAAATTCAATAAAATATTTTCCGAATTAAAAAGCGGAATCAAAGCCTTAAAAAGCATTATCGCAAACGCCCAAATCGCAATTAAAAAAGCTGATAATTTTATTGTCGAAGGATTAAACGTCGCCCGATTAACCCTCAATCTTATGAAACAGCCGAGCCTGATTTCCATTGACATAATGGAAAAAATAAAAGGTTATTCGATTTTGACGACCGACATCGTTAATCAGTTTCGCAATGACCCCTTCGGAAAAAAGAACGTCGCCAATTCCTACCATTCGACGAACCTTGTCTTGTCGGGCTGTGTCGCTTCCATTGCGACGGGTTCCGCCTTATCTTTAGCGGTAAAGTCGGCTTCCGCTGATAAAAGGGACGTTAATCGAACCCCCGCAGTTTCCCCTTCCGGCGAATTAACTTCCGAATCCGCCCCCGAAGCGGACGCCGTTTCCCGGGAAGAGTCCGTTCAGGTTATTAACAGCCTTTTAACCATGCTTGAAACGACGAAGAATTTTCAAGATTCCAAAACGGAAAATAATGTCGTTATCGACGCCAATTCCGAAACCTATCTTTTATTAAACGAACTTGTTTATTCATGCGTTCAATTAATTATGAATGTGTCCTTATCGCTTCCCATGCGGCGGATTATCACGCTTGATCAAGACCGGCAATTAATAGAACTTGTCTGCGAATTATACGGTTCGACGGATTATATCGACAAGTTTATTTCGGATAACGATTTGTCAGCCGACGAAATAGAAGTTTTACCAATGGGGCGGGAGGTCATGTATAATGTCGCGCTCCCATAAAGTAGTATCGGGCGACACGCTCGGCGGAATATCAATTCGATATTTGGGGACGGCTTCGCAATGGCGGAGTATCGTCGCCGCAAACCCCCAATTATCCGGGCGGCGAACCGCCGTCGACGGCTCCCCTTTAATTTTCGCCGACGATATTTTAGCCATTCCCGGCGGCGAAGACAAGACGGAAGCCGCCCCCCCTGCGCCGCAGACCGTTAAAACAATCGAACTATCGGACGCCGAAGGCGATATTTCGATTGTCATTGACGGTTACAAGTTTTTAGGATTCACGGGTTACGAAATTAATTTAAATTATGATTCCTTCGACAGTTTTTCATTTTCCGCGCCGTTCGATATTGCGTCGGACGCCATAGCCGAAGCCCTCGCGCCCTTCGCTTTTAAGGATTGCGAAGTTTATTATAACGGCGAATTGAAACTGCGGGGAACCCTGCTGACCCCCGACCCCGAAGTCACGAAGGACGCAAGGGAAATCACGCTTCAGGGATACCCGCGCTGTGGTTTGTTAAATGATTGTACTATCCCCCTCGCGCAATATCCGGCGGAATATTCCGGCTTGACGTTAAAAGAAATCGCCTGTCCTATCGGCGACGCCTTCGGGGTTAAAGTTTTATTTGACGGAAACGAAAGCGGCGTTTTTGACAAAGTTTCTATTGAACCGACGGAAAAAATATTAGACTTTCTTGTCAAACTTTCAAAACAACGGAGCCTGTTATTTAACAATAACGCCGACGGCGATTTGGTTTTTTTTGCCCCCAAAAAAGAAAGGGTTTTCATGTCGTTTAAGGAAGGGAAACTTCCGCTTTTATCGTTAAAACCAAAGTTTAAGGCTCAAGATTTTTTTAGTCATATTATAGGGTTCACAAAAGCCGACGCCGACAATGACTGCGATCAGTATGTATATGAAAACAAGTTTTTAACTAAAAAGGGAATAACACGATGCATGACGATAATCGCAAGCGACGCCGACCCCGGGAGCCTTGAGGCTTCCGTTTTGTCTTATGCCGGACGTATGTTTGCCGATTGCGTTTCCTATGATTTGGAATGCGAAGACCATATAAACCATGACAAAAAAGTTTTTCAAAAAGGAATGATCGTCGCCGTTCACGCGCCGGGGGCAATGATAAAAAAGGAAACCGAATTTTTAGCCCGGAATATTAAGTTAAAAAGGACAATTAAGGGAAAAACTACTTCCATGAATTTAGTCCTTCCCGGTTCCTATACAGGGGAAATCCCGGAGGTGTTACCGTGGGAATAGACGGAATCGCCCGAATTGGAAAGGTTATTGATCACGCAACAGACAAATTTTTAGGGACAATCCTTGAAACCCGAAAAAATTATAATCAGACCGTTTTTTTATACAACGCTTCCGGCGACGATTCGGTTCCTTGCAAGAACGACAAAGTCATTATTTTGAAAGTGGACGGGACGGGGAATTTTATCGGCGCGGGGATATTGACCGAATCGCAGGGGGCGAAGCCCGGCGAAAAGATATTCTTCGGGCGGGACGCCGACGGGAAAATCACATCAAAATTATCTATGCTGAACGACGGCAATATCGAAGCCGAAGCGGACGGCGATATTAAACAAACGACAAAAAAGAATCACATAACGGAAGCCAAAAAGGATTCTACAATCGACGCCGAAAACATAAAATTAACCGCAAAAAAAGACATAGAATCAAAAGCCGATAACGTAAAAACCGAAGCGAAAACAAAGGCGACAGTCAAAGGCGGCGACGTCGAATTAATCGGCAAGGTTAAAACGAAGGACGGTTCTTTTGAATGTAACGGCATGGCAAGCCCCAACGGGCAGGGCTGTCTGTGCGCACAGCCTTTTTGTCTTGTAACGGGCGCGCCGCAAACCGGCAATAAAGCGGAGGGGACTTAATATGGCAATGGACGGAAACAAACTGGGTCTGGAAATAACCGACGCCATTATGAATATGAACGCCCCGCCTGAAGTGCAAGTTAAAGTTATAGAACTTTGGCAAAAAATAGGCTGTGTGATTGTAGATCACATAACAACTAACGCTGTGGTTCCGGCGGGAATCGCCGTTTCGACAAGCGGGGGCGGGGGAGCTACAACCGCGCCGGGACAGGTAACATGACAAACTTTCAAGGTGATTTAAAATTAATTGAAACCCCCGACGGCGGCGATTGCGTTTTCGCCGACGGGCTTATATCCGCAGACCCCGCATTCGGGACGGCGGTTTATATTTCCCTTTTCGGCGGAAACAAGGCGGACGCCGGAGCCGTTAAAAACAGGGACACATGGTGGGGAAATACTTTACAAGGCGTTTCGGAAAGCGAAAAAATCGTTTCACGTTTTCAAAACTTTATTCACGTTATGCCGATGACCGTCAAAAACATTAAGGACGCCCGGGATATGGCAAATCTTGACCTTAAATGGATTATCGACGAAGGAATCGCCGACGAATTGATTATCGACACGCGCTCCGAGGGAATTAACCGCTTGCGTCTTTTTGTTAAAGCGACAAAGGCGGGGAAAAATATATTTGAATCCGAATACGGGGTTTTATGGGGGGCAGGGTTAAATGGCATTTGAAAACAAAACAATTAAGGAAATTCGGGATATGCTGATTACGGCATTCCAAAGCGAATTTAATCGTTCATTAAGGATACTTCCGCGCTCGTTTATAAAAATATTTTCGACGATAATCGCCGGAATATTTATTGTACTTTATAAATTAATCGGCTGGTTTTTCCTTCAGATATACCCGGAGACGGCATATTGGAAGGAAGTCAAGGTTTTGGGATTTAAAATCCGCCCCCTTGTCAAATGGGGCGTTTTAATCGGCGTCGGGGAACCCCGAAGCGGGACGCAATGGAAAGGGGAAATAGAAGTTTCGGTCACGAATCGAAATTCTACCCTGAACCCGGGAGCGCAATTAAAAAGCAGTTTAACCGGGAAAATTTACATAACGGAAAAACCCGTTTCATTGTTAGGCGAAACCGCCTTCGTCGAAATAACCTGTACAACGCCGGGAACCGCCGGAAACTTGCAAGACGGCGACGAATTGAATTTTGTTTCCCCTTTGGGGAATGTCAAAAAGACGGCGACGGTTTCGGGGGTTTTGCGGGACGGGACCGACGACGAAACCGAAGCGGACTACCGTTCCCGGGTCGTTAATCGTTATCGTTTACAGCCGCAGGGCGGCTCCCTTTCCGATTATCGGATATGGGCGTCATACGTCCCCGGCGTCCTTAATACATACCCCTATAATAACCCCGAATCCCCCGCAGGGGTTATCTTGTATATTTCGGGGAACCCTGCCGTTTTCCCCGACCGGGTTCCGTCAAAAGCCCTTTTAATTCAAGTCGGCGACGCTTGTTCATACGATCCCGAAACGGGCAGGGCAAACCGAAAACCCGTAACCGCAATTATTGACCCGGACTTTGACAGGACTTATCGGAATATTCGCCCGGTTTGCATTGTCGATTTTGACATTCGCATCGACGGCGTGACGGGGATTTCCCTTGAGGACTTCGCCGAAATTATCCGCCCGGGAATTGAAAGTTATTTTTTGGGTCGGGAGCCGTATATCCGGGGATTGTCCGACGATAACAATAAAACGAATATCGTTTCACGGAACAATGTTTCGTCGGTCATTGATCAAATCGCCTTGTCGGTTAAAGCCGAATTTGAAACCGTCGCCATGTATCGGAACGGCGGACTGGAGCCGACCTATACCCTCGACATGGGGGAATTGTCGCGCCTGAATAAATTATTTATTAACGGAGAGGAATTTTGAGATTTTTTGACGCAATAAAACTTTTATTTCCCCGCGCCCGCGCCTTTGAACTTTTTATAAAAAGCGTTAAAAGAAAAATTGTCAAGGCGTTTTCGGTTTTGCCTGAAGATATAAGGCATAATGCGGAATTGGTTTATATGGATTTGTTCCCCGATACGACAAGGTTCGTCGAAAAATGGGAAAACACATTCGCCGTATATTTTCCCGCCCGGGAAATAACACGCCGCCGGAAAATCCTTGACCTGTTATGGAAAATTAACGCCGGGGGTCAGTCCCTTGACCATATTGAAAATATCCTTCGGGGGATTGCCGACGTTCGGGTCGTCGATAACGTCCCGGTCACGGACCCGCGCGGAATTAAAATCGTCAAAATTGCGGTTTGTAATTATAAAAGCATGGTCTGCGGAAATACGGAAGCCGTCTGCGACGCAAGACTGGGAATGGAACAAGCGGAACCGACGGTATTAAGAAACGACGCTTCCGAATTATACCAGTTACCCGACGACGAAAAATACTGGGAAACTTGTTTTTTCATTTGTAAAAATGTTATTCGGTCGGGGAAAAAAATCCAATACATTGAACGGGTCAAAGTAGACGTTAAATGGAAAAACTTTATTGAATATATCGTTTTGAAAATAAAGCCGGTACACACAACGGCGATATTATATATCGAATGGCAAGAGGAGGAGTCCGCCAATGTTTAAAATCGACAGGAATTACACGCAATATCGGGACGAAACCGATCCCGATTATCCCGGCGGAAAAGCCGTCGACGCCCCTTCCGGCGACAGCGTCGAAGGGACGCAATATGACAAACGGTTTTTTAATCAGGTTTTCGGGTTTTTTCAAGCGGCTATATTAGACGCCTTCGGAAACTTGTCGCAAATTAGCGGCAGACCCGACAGCGCGAGGGCGTCGGACGTATTAAACGCATTAAAAGCGATTAATAGAAAAATAACCGACGACATACAAAATCAGGTTAATTCAACCATTGATAATTTAATCGTCAATTTTGCGGAACATGACGAAATCCGAAACGCCATCAGGTCTGCCGAAATCCGAATAACCGTCCTTGAAAACGCCGTATATATGGACGTCGTTTCAAATCCGTTTATAGTCGAATTTATGAATTTGGACGGCGTCGAAATCCTGCGCGGAATATGGGTCGAAGAGGGTCAGCGCGTCGAATGCTCAAGGAACGGCGACGACATTTCGGTATCGTTTAACAATCTTCACAGGGTCGAATTATTAAACGGTATATGGAACGCCCCTTATAACCAGCTTGAATGTTAGGCGGATATGGAAAAATCGAAAATTGCCGAATTAAAGGTATTAACGGAAGCCCGAAAATTAGAGAAACACACTCTAATAATAACCGGGAACGAAAAACGATTTCCGAAAAAATACCGAATAACACTTTGCGCCCGAATGCAGGTCGAGGCTTTTGACGTCGTTTCAAATATTACCGAAGCGAACGATTATTCGTTAAATAAAAAAGACGAACAAGACCTTCGATTCACGACGCAAAGGTCGGCAATGCGAAACTGTAAAAATCTGATTAACCATATCGAATTATCGTATAGTATGCGGTTTATAGATTCCGCCAGTTTTTCCTTTTGGTCTAACATGGCGAATTCCGTCCGCAATATGCTGGCGGCATGGTACAAATCGGATAAAAACAGGGCGGAATATGCGAATGCGGAAAACAGGTTGCATGGTTCGCCCGGGGGTGAACCTTGAAAGAACGCCTCGAACTCGTACAATGTGCGCAATGTCAATTCCGACGGTACGCTGAACAACAACAACGCCTACAACGGCAACAATGGGCTTCGCCCCGCTTCGATGGAAGGCGTGACTTATTAGGAATTTATTTCCGAAAACAGAGCCCCATCATCAAAGGAAGGTTTATCCCGGCAAACGGCAATAAAGCCGGACGCCGAAAAAATCGCCCCCGATACCAAAACGATATATTATGGTCAAGGTTATTAAACGGGGGTTCTTTTTGAAAAATATCGTAACCGATTTTATAAGTTTATATAACGCATATTTGAAAGCCCGGAAAGGGAAGGGTAACAGTCAGGCGGCGTTAAAATTTCGGGACGACGCAATAAATAAATTATATGGAATCGCCGAAGAATTGGAAAATCAAACCTACAGGGTCGGCAAGTATCGGGAATTCAGGGTTTACGAACCGAAGGAAAGAATTGTTAAAACAAATGGTTTTCCCGACAAAGTTATTCAACACAGCCTGTGTGACAACGCCTTGACGCCGTGTTTTACAAATTCCTTTATTATCGACAATTACGCAAGCCAAAAAGGGAAGGGGACGCATTTCGGGCTGAACCGCCTTGAAAAGTTTTTGCGACATTATTTTTTCAGTAGAAAAGCGAAAAGCGAAAAGGAACGCCGCCTCGCAGGTCTTGCCCCCCTTCCGGCGGACGCATGGGATTATTCCGACGGTTATGTGTTAAAGGCGGATATAAAAAAGTTTTTCTATTCATTGGTTCACGTCGTATTATTTGAAAAGGTAAAAAAGCAATTAACAAAATTAAACAATAACGATTTAATTCAATTTGTCGAATGGCTTGTATGGCAAATTATAGACAGTACCCCCTGCCCGGGAATACCCATCGGAAATCAAACAAGCCAGTTTTTCGCGCTTTTATATTTGAACGACCTTGACCATTTTATAAAAGACAAGATGGGGTTAAAGATTTACGGGCGATATATGGACGATTTTTATATCGTCCATGAAAGCAAAACGGAATTAAAAAAAATATTAAAAATGGTAAACGACCATATTAAAAATATCGGCTTGACGCTCAATCGCAAAACGCAGATTTTCCCGCTTCGGCATGGAATAGATTTTTTAGGCTTCCGAACCTACCTGACGAAAAACGGAAAGGTCGTCCGGCGTGTTAGAAAACACAGCGTCCAAAATATGAAAAACAAAATAAAAGAATTTCGATATTTACTTAATATCGGAAAAATCACAATAGAAAAAATATGGTTTTCGTATGTTTCATGGTGTGGACACATAACACACGGAAACATATATAAATTAAGGGAAAAAATAGACGAATATTTTTATTCGACATTTCCCGAATTATTATCTATGCGGGTGAGGAGGATTTAATTATGCCCCAAACATTAGGAAATTTGCCCATAGGGGCAAAAGTCAAATTCGGTTCTTTCCGAAATAGCTCCGTCAAGTGGGTTATTAAGGACAAAAACCATTCCGGGTTCCCTTCCGGCGCGGTAACTATACTGACGGAACGGATTATTAAAATGATGTGTTTCGACGGCAAGGAAGCCGGGAATAGCGACAATAATCGCAAGTCCTACGGAAACAATCGGTATATTTATAGCAATATCCGAAAATGGCTCAATAGCGCGGCAGGGGCGGGGGCTTGGTTTGCGGCGGCTCATTCTTCCGACGCTCCGCCTTCGGCGGCGAACGTCTGGGTTTTGGGAAGTACCCCCGTTAATCCATACGAAACAATCGCCGGATTTATGAATCAATTTTCGCAAGACGACCGAAACGCAATATTAGACACGACATTAACGGTCGGGAAGGCGACAGCCGACGGCGGCGGAACCGAAACTTGCGTCGATAAAATATTTTTATTGTCGACGGCGGAAGTCGGACTTTCCGGCGATTTTACCGAAGGCTCCCTTTTGGCGGGTTTTTCGAATAACGCTTCCCGCATTGCGACGGTCGACGCCGCTTGCATTGCCGATTCAAATTATCCCAGTAACCCCGCCGCCGACGCCGTTTGGTATTATTGGCTTCGTTCCCCATACGCCTCGAACTCGTGCAATGTGCGCTATGTCTTTTCCGACGGTGCGCTGGACGACGTCAACGCCTACAACGGCGTCATTGGGCTTCGCCCCGCTTTGAATCTTCCCTCCTCAATCCTTGTATCGGATTCCGTCGACGGCGAAGGCTATTTTACCGTTATTCACAATCTATCGCCCCTCGCGCCGTCTTATCTTGACACGCCCCATAATGTATACGGGACGGTTCAGGCTGACATATCATGGGGGAGCGCAAGCGATCCCGACGGTTATATCGTCGGTTATTCTTTAGAGCGTAAATACGACAATGGTTCATGGGCGGAAATTTACAACGGACCCGGTCAAAATTACGGCGATTTAATCGGTATGGAATATAACACGGTACAATATAGGGTTCGGGCTATCGACAATAAAAACGAATTCAGTCCTTATGTAACCGGCGACGTCCGAAATATCAGTCACACGCCCCCGCCGAATATATCAATAAACGACGGCGATTTGGGCGCGTTCTCCGACACGCCCCCCTCCGTTCAATTTTTAATAACAAACACAAACAGCGCGGCGGTCAGGATATATGCAAGACTTGACGACGTGACTATCGCAGATCAGGCGGGGGATTTGGAAGACGAAAACACGTTCACAATCCCGCCGGAAGTATGGATTAAAACATTGAACGGTCAGCATTGCTTGACTTTGGATTTTGTAGACGATTATTATAACGTCGTCCGCCGGACTTTGTATTTTACGAAGATTGTAACCGAAATAAAATTCATGTTATCGGTTCCGCTTGACGCCGACGAACGCCCGTCGGTTATCGTCGCTTCGGTTTTGGGTTCCATGCCGAACGGGAGCCATTTGACCGTCGAAGTTTGCAATAACGCATTTGACGAAGAGCCGGAATGGGAAGACATGACCGTTCAGGTTAAAATGAAACAAAAGTATTTTTTCCAAAATCAGGAAAAAGAAGCGGAAAAATGGGGCGTTAATATCAGGGTTACATTAAACAGGGGAACCGCCGAAGAGCCTGTTTATATAACAAGTGTCGGGGGGAATTTCGCATGATAGAACACAAAGTCGACAGCATTAAAGAATTAAAGCGGAAAGAACTGGCGGACGAAATCACGGCGCGTGATTATAAAGTTATGAAAATACTTCGTCAACAATTCGGGTCGCAAATTGAGAAGGAATATCCCGGCGAAACAAACTGGTATAATGAACAAGTGAAAAAAATTCACGAACTAGAGGGCAGGGAATAGTGGATTTTTCCGGGGTCTATGATTATGAAACTTTGGCGGCGGCTGTGACCGTCGCCAAAGAATTATCAGACCCCGGGACTTTCCTTGACGATTTGGACGAAAATATCATAAAATTTCAAAACGACCTTATATGGAAAACTTATAAAATAAGTCCCCTTGAAAACGGGACAAAGTTTTCTTTCCGTGACATTGTCGTTCAGGCTTCCTTATGCCTGACAATCGAAAAAGATTTAATCCGATTAACCGATTTAATACAACTAATAGGGACAAAAGAATTATTTAATAAACTACTAACTTATGAAACCGACGACGATATAACAAAATTAATAATTTTATTTATGCGCGTGTTTTTATAATCCGGCTTTTTGCATTTCCCGGGCGAAGATATTTTCCCCCTCACGGGCGACGGCTTCCACGGCGGGAAGGAACCACGGACGGGCAGGGGTGTTTATCGTGGTTTTATCCCTTTGATATAACATTCTTTTCGTGAACGAAACATTGCCGCCCCTTGCGACAAAGGAATCGACGACAAAAAGGTTTTCCCCATAACGAACCAGTTTATTATCCCGAAACGCAATGAAGGCGCGGGCTACTTGCCGGGATTTTTCCGTTCCCCCGGTTAATTTTTCCTTTACTTTTAACCTTTTTAAATTCGGCGTCCAAAACGGACGCTTGACCATAACGCCCAAATTTCCGCCCCTTGCCACTAGCGACGGAATCGCAAAGTTTTTTCCCCCTTTTAACGGCGCGAAACTTCCGCCTAATTCCTGACGCTCCATATATGACGCCAATTCCGTGACGCCGACGGTCGCCTGAATAGCCGATAACGAATAGCGTCCTTTTGGCATTTGTGAAAATTGAACTTGTTTCGCCGTCCATGCGTTACGGACTATAAAATCGGCTTGAATATTGGCGATTGCTTTTTTTCTAACCATTGCCGCCTGAATATTAACCTTGTTAATAGCGGCGTCAATTATCCGCAGTTTCATGTCGGCGGTCAAAATATGGAAACTTTCCGGGTCATTGAGTACCATGTCGGCGACGCTTGCCATAACAGCCCCCTTTAAAACAATTCAGGCTGATTATATCTTATTATTGTAAATTCCGCAAATATCCGCTTCGTTACTTTTTTTTGATTGCATATATCGACAATCATTTTTCGGGCGGATTCCCGGGCTTCGTCGGCGTCCCGCATGGGCAGACTCGCAATATTCGCCTTTTTTTGCCGGACAATCCCGTCGATTTTTATTTGATACCCGAAAAAATAATCCGCCTGATATTGATAAACGAATATTTTTATAAAGTTTTCCCCGTGCGTTTCCTCGATAACCCTTGTCGGCGTTTTCAAGTTTCCCCATTGATCGTAATATTCGGATTCCGTCAAGGGAACCGGGGGATTTTCAAAAAAGCCCAGCGACGGATTATCGGCGCCGGCGCCGATTTCGTCGTCGTCAAACCTACTTCGCAAGGAGCGCCTCTTCTATCGCTTCCAATAGCGGCAAATATGGGCTGTCTTGCCCTTCCATGCCGGGCGTTACCTTGTCGCAGTCGACGTGAAATTTTACGGCTTTTTTAAGGGTTTCGCCGTCCTTCCGGGGAATCAAAATATAATCGTCTTGAATTTTATTCAAGGTTCCCCGGATTGCGATTAATACTTCCGTCGAACTATACGCTTCCGCCAATAAACCGACGACAAGCTCCGCCGCCTTTTCGATTTCCCTGTCTAACATATTGACCCTCCATTAAATATTAATCCACCAGTCGAAATAACTTTCCGCGCTTCGCATGACTCCGGCATGGTCTAACCCCCTTTCTATTCTATGCTTGACCCATTTTTCCCCGCCCCTGAAGTATGCATCCTTATATTTTGGGTTATTTTCTAATTCGCTTTTTTTGTTTGTAGACATAGGACAGCCGATACAACCGACCCTTTTTTGTCCGGCGTTATAAAGCGGATTATAGGGAATGTTAAATATTTTTATAAAATCCCATACGTCGGCTTCCGTCCAGTCGATAATAGGATTTAAGACAAATTTTCTTTTTGGGACGCATGATTCATTCAAGCGGCGAACCATGTCGTTATCATTATTTAATATGATTTTTTCTTCTTTCTTGTTTTTATAATCTATTTCGTGTAATGCTCGATTTTTACTTCTATTTGTAGATTCTTCCCATCTAATTCCCGTCATACAATAACGCCCTATTCCGCCGTATTCTTTTAATTCGTGACAACACCAGCGAAACATCATTGTCGGAAGTCCCCTTTTTGGAATCAGGTTCCACATCGTTTTTTGTTTTCCATTTGAAAAGCGGGGAACTTCGACACGAAAAATATATCCTAGTTTTTCCATACGTTCTTTTTCACGGCGAATAAATAAAACCGTTTCGGGGTGATCGACGCTTGTGTGATTATGGACGAATTCGCATTTTACCTCCGCCATCATACACAACGCCTGAATAACAGAACTATCCTTTCCGCCCGATATACAAACATAATATCCGGCAGGGTTTATATTAGAAGCCATTGGCGCGAATGTTTTTATTCTTTCGACGGCGATTGCTACTTTGTCGACCGTCCCGAATAACGTCTTTTCTTTTAACATGGTTTTCCTTTGCCCGGATATATCCGTCGAAGATTTTTTTTCAAAAAGACTTTTGAAAAACGCCCCAAATAATTAATAAACGATTCAACGTCCGCCGCCTTCGGTTCCGGCGGTTTAACCTTGCCCGTCGCCGCGCCGATATTGATTTGTTCAGGATTGCAAGCCCGAATCAGGTCGGCGAAATACGGCGCGGGAAAATTAAACTTCATAATCGGTTCGACCGTGACCATTTTTCGGCGGTTCCATTTGGCAAGCGCCTCGACCCGTTTCGATATTGGCGGCGCTTTGCTTATCGTCCCCCATTCGACCCGGTCGGATTCAAGCGTCACACATAAAACGTAATTTTCAGAAAGATTTTGTTCCCATGCAAGAGCGCGTTCGGGGTTTTTTGTATGAAGTAAATATTGATTTTTTTCATGCTTTTTTGTCTGAAGGATTACTTTACTGATCCATTCGTCGGGAACCGCCGGATTAAACAAATCACAGCCGGAACAAATAAAGATAAAATTATTTTCCCCTAACTTTTCATTCAAGACCTTTTCGTCAAGGCGAAGCGGCGTCAATTCGCCCCAGCGTCCCGCATAACAATAAACACATTCATAGGGACATTTTCCCCTGACGGGGTTCCATGTGTGACTAATAAAAGGATACATATTCCCGGTAGATTTTTTCACGCCGTCCCCCTTTAATAACGAAAATCCGTAAAATGCAAAATCGCCATTCGCCCATGTCTATAGTTTCCCTCCCGAAACCAACGGGCAAAATCCCGATAATTTTCAAATCCGTCATTTTTTGCGATGTCTTCTAGTTTTTGTTTATTGTCTATGGGAACGACCCAGCCCATATCCGCATTAAAGGTTCCGTCATAAACTATCCCCTGAACGTAAATAATTTTTTTCACACAAAATATTTTATGTGCGCTCCCTTTACGGTATGGCGTCCCGTCCCATGTATACAAGGCGACGTCCCGCCCTTCAAATCCTTTCCAAAAATTATAATTTTGGCGGATTGTGTGAATCTTGCCGGGAATCAAATCATTTCCGGCGTCGTTTACGAATTGCGGTTTAAACGAAATTCTTTTCATAATAGCCCCCTGACAAAATTAATTATTTGCAAACAACCGGGACAAGTTATTTCCGACACGCTTCCCTCGTATGGTTTGCCGACGACAAAGGAATCGTCTTCGTCGCCCTGCCCGGCTACAAAACATACATTCCCGCAAAGGGTGCGCTCCCCGTCCCCAACATTTTTCGGATAGACGCAAACTACCTTTTCGCCGAAATAATCCATTTTTTGTAATAACGCCATTTTTATACTCCTTCCATATAAGATTTAATCATTAACCAAATTAAAGCCGGTATTTCGGGAACGACGGCGTTTCCTAAACCTTTAAGGCGGCTGATTCTATTTGTTATTTTTTTAGTTAATCGGGGAATATCTTTTTCCCATGTTCCGTCAAGCCATGCAAAGGGATAATTAATATCTTTTGTTTTGTCTTTTTTAATATCCGTCCAAAATAAAGGATAACCCATCATTGCTTCGACCCATTCGGGGTTTAATCGCCTGTCTTGAGCGTTTTCGGCTTTTTCGATTACTTCCGCCAGTATACGCCCCCCCTTTTTATTCGGTCGGCTTCCGGGAACGCCCGCCCGGGGAGTCGGGTATAAAATGACGGCTGTTTGCAAATCTAAACCGCCGTCGCCGTGAACTGCCGGTTTATAACCGCAATTTGTTTTCGGCGTCGGAAAACTTTGTGTTTTTGGTTCCGGCAATAATCCCATTTTTATAGCGTTTAATTGTTCATTAAGATTTAATGGTTTTTTGTCTTTTATTCTTCTGCTTGTATATTCAAATGACCCACTACCTCGATCCATATTAGCGTCCGGCGTTCGCCAACCCCCCCCCCCTGTCGGCGGCTTTGGTACACACAATCCATATTCTTTTTCTAATATGGGGCGCGCCGATTTCCGAAGCTGATATAATATTCCATTCCGCATTAAACCCGCTTTTGTGAATGTCGGATAAGACTCCGTTAAAAAATCGCCTTCCGTCGGAAATAAGAAGCCTTGAGACATTTTCAAACAATGCGACGTCGGGTCGTAATTCGCATAACATCCGCCGACATTCAGCCCAAAGATCGCGCTCGTCCGCCGCCCCTTTTCGCTTTCCGGCGACGCTATGCGGCTGACAGGGAAATCCCCCGGTAACAATCCATTTTCCCTTTGGCAGTTTTTCATAATTAACCTTCCTTATATCCCCTAGTGGTTTTGAATTAGGAAATCTTTTTTTATAAACATTGACGCAATACGGGTCGATTTCCGAAAAATAACATTCGTCGAAATTAATTCCCGCCCATTCTGCGGCAAGTGCGAAGCCCCCTATTCCCGAAAACATATCCAAATAATAAAGTCCCATAATTAAAATTCCCCTATTTTAACTTTCAAAAAAATTAATAAGGTCAATCCCCCCCCCCCCCCCGAAATCGAACCCTTTTTCTTCGGAAATTCTTTTTTCGGCGATTTTTATATATTCGGGGTTTATCTCACAGCCGACATATTTTCTTAATAACTTAATAGCGACGACGGCGGTCGTTCCGCTTCCCATAAAAGGGTCTAGGACAAGCCCGCCTTCCTTACTACCCGCCAAAACGCAAGGACAAATCAGGGCTTCGGGGAAAACCGCAAAATGCGCGTCTTTATACGGCTTTGTCGTTATAGTCCATACGTCCCTTTTATTTCTATCTATATAATCGTTTTTACAAAGTCCGCCCATTTTATCCCTTCCGGGCGTGTTATTAAGTCGGGTCGAATCCCGGTCCCGAATTGAATTGTCGGTACTTGTCGCCGGTTCTTTTATTGCGTTATTATCGAAATAATAATTCGCCGATTTACTTAATAAAAAAATATATTCATGCGATTTTGTGCAACGGTCGGTCACGCTTTCCGGCATCGGATTCGGTTTATTCCATATTATGTCTTGTCGCAAATACCAACCGTCCGCCCGAAGCGCGAAGGCAAGTAACCACGGAATCCCGATCAGGTCTTTATTTTTTACCCCCTGCGGACAGCGGGGTTCCCCGGCAAATTTAGTCACGGCGTTTTTTCGGGCGGTTGTTCCTATATGCGAATATGTCGGATGCCGATTTTTACTTTTTATATAATGGGATTGTCCGCCCTTTCCGCTTCCCGAATAACAATCGCCTATATTAACCCATAAAGTCCCTTCGTCGGACAAAACCCGGCGGACTTCCCGAAACACATTGACCAATTTTTCTATATATTCTTCAGGCGATTCTTCCAAACCGATTTGACCGTCGACGCCATAATCCCGAAGCCCATAATAAGGCGGCGAAGTTATGCAACAATCGACGGCGCCGGCAGGGAGCGTTTTTAGCGTTTCTATATTGTCGCCTAAAAATATTTTATTCAATGATTAAAACTCCATAGCCCGATATTGTCTTGAAAAAATCGCCGGGCGTGACCATCGCCATGCGAATTTAATCCATACAGGACTCCTGTCGCCTTTATTGTCCCGGTATAACATAGCCATAGGCAAAAAACCCGCTTCCATACATTCATATAGACGCTGTTCCGCCGCTTCTATTGTGTCCCCGGGATAACCGATTAAAACATAAGCCCGAAGACTGTTTGAACTGCGGGTAAACCCATTTGATAAAAGCATTTTTCCGGCTTCGTATAACGGCTCCTTGTCTTCGGGACCGTCAAAGGCGAAAAATAATCTTTTTGGTTTTAATTTTTTTAATTCTTGTATATGCCATAATTTTAATTTAGCCGCCTCAAGCCCCCCTGTAAAATGGGCGGCTTCCTTTTGTTTTTCTAGCATTGCAAAAACTTTTTTAATATGTCCGTCGGAACAAGCCAATAAATTATCGTCAAGAATATTCCATCCTTCCGTTATAGACAATTCCCGAACTTCGCCTTCGCGCTTCCATACGGAACAAAACCAACATTTATTCGGACAGCCCCTAGAAGTTATTACATAGCCCTTTTTAAGATACATTCCCGGAATAAAATCTTCGCCCCTTTGCCCTGTCGCCGGTCCGCCTATTTTAACAGGGGCAATTTGTCGCCAGTATTTTTCTAATCTTTCCGCTTCCGGCAAATCATACGAAAAAGTGACCGAAATATGAACTTCGTCGGCTTCGCAAAACATATCGGGAAGCCCGATAAACGCCATTTCGTCAATAGGCGTCGCATTTGTCCGGCGGGGAAATACCCGAATTATTTTTTTCAAAATGGCATATCCTGATCGCCGGGCTTCGGCGCGTCTAGGTTTTGTTTCGCGCCGTCGGGCGTTTTATCCCCTGCCGGAAGGCTGGGCTGTTCGGTTTTTCCTTCCCACGGCTTCAGTTTTACGTTAAAAAAGCATAGTATGGGTTCGCCGTTAATTTTCTTTTGTCTATAATCAATTTCCATATAATCATGTTTTAAGTACCTGACGAATTTATTTCGGGATAACGCTTCCTTGTCGCCGGACTGATATTCAAAATATTTCAGATAACGGTCATAAACCGCTTGGACGGTTTCAAAACAATTTCCCGACATATCAATATCGACATTTGCGTCGACGAATTTGTCAAGGTCGGTTTCCATTTCCTTCACATAACCCTGCTTGTAATTAAAACATTCGTCCGACAATGGGATTAATCCGCTCAATTCGTTTTTGAACTTTATATAATATTGCGCGAATAATTTTACTATTGCCGGATATTCGGGACGCAAGCGGGAATATATTGTCGTCTGCTGAACCGTCCCTTTTTTCCCTTTTTCATGCTGAACCGAAAACGGAATTACAATCATTCGATCGATTGTCGCTTCGTCGTGAGCGTCGAAGCGGGGCTGATGGTTCGTACAAACCAATATTTGAGCCGTCGGAATAAAGTCATGCGGCTCCTGATATAACCCCCGCGCCGTGATTGTGTCGCCGCCCGTCCATTCCTTCCATAACGCATTATTCAAGACGCCGTTTCGTTCCGTTTCTTGCGCTATTGCCGCGCCGCGCCCTTCCATTCTTGCGACGTATGGCGTCGCCTCGTTACCCGAAGCCCTGCGGCGTTCCTTCGTGACCAATATATCCCCGTTCAGGCGGACAATCATTCCGGGATAAACCTTTGTCATTAATTCGACGGTCGTCGTTTTTCCCGTGTGAGGCTTGCCGACCCAAATCCCGCCGTATTTATACTGCGTATTTCGGGAAGCAAAAAGCGATATATAATACATGATTGTTTCTAGGGTCTTTTCGTTTTTAAAATTGCCCTTCATAAAATCGAAAAACTTTTCAGGGCGGGGGGCGTTTTTAATGTCGTCGATTTTATACGGCAAAACTTCGCGCCGATATTCTTCGGGTCGGGATTTTCTATAAACCAATTCCCCGCCGGAAAAATCAAAAACGCCGTCGGCAAGCGTTAAAGTTTCACGGACTCCGGGACCGTCAAAAAGTATATTTTCATTATGGACGCCATGCAAGCCGGAAAAATCATGGGATAATTCTACACGGAATCGGCGGCTTTCTATCCTATTGGTCAAATCAAATAATTTTGTTTTTTTAATCATTTTGTTTTTATAAAAATGCAAAATCACAGAGCATAAAAGACTATAGGAAATTTCGGCGACGTCGGGTTCCCTTTGCCATGTGTGACCGTTATAAAAATAATGTCGTTTTTCGTTTTCGACATATATCATCCGCCCGTCCATAATGTCCCCTATTATCATGGCGGCGGAATGGACGCCCATCGTCGTAAAAAACTGAAGGACATTTTCGTTCGTTTCCATTTTGGGATAATCTATCTTGACAATCGGCTTCGTTACTTTAATTCGCCTCAATATTTCGCTTGCCGGAATTAACGCCTTTTCGATTTCGTTTTGTATATATTTTGATACTTCGTATTTTTCGCAGACTTCAATTAAAAAATAAGGCGACGTTTTTTCGTCTTTTTCCGATTCCTTCATTTCGTCCGGCGTCGCGCCCCATTTCGCCAATTCTTGCTGAACGCCGTCCATTTTGCATGATTTAACGCAAGCCGTGATAAACGGTTTTATATCTTCGCTTTCCAAAGTCAGCCGGGGAATTTTGTCAAGGATTTTTTTTAATCGTTTTAATGATATAGTGTCGAACGCTTCCCATAATCCCTTTGGTTTTTTAACCGCCGCCGTCGGGGGGGTATATTCCCGGGCTTCGGATAACGCTTTTAAAACAACGTCCCGACGCCCGGTCAAAATTAACGATTCCTGATCGGTTCCTATGTCGCCTTCAGGCGGAAGCGGCAATTCGGCGATTTTTATTATTCCCTTATAACCGGCTTGACGTAAAATATCGGGGACGTTCGTTTTTCGCCCCTTGTCTTCGTCGGAAATAGCCACTATCCCCGACGCCTTCCGCCCTGCGTCGTCGGCGTCAAAAAATAAAATTATTTCCTTTACGTCCAATAAAAAGGTTTTTACTTTTGGCTTCGTCAGCGCGTTCGTTCCGCCCGTCGCAAAAACATTTTTAATTCCTATGGCGGCGCAGACAAGGGCTTTCATTTCCCCCTCGACAAGTATCACGGGAATAGTCGGGTCGATTTTGCCCGGCATGGGGAAAGAACAAATAGGGCTTTTTGTCCCCCGTTTTTCCGCGCTGACCGTTTCGCCCTTTTTAACCTTTTCGATTATTGTTTCGATACCGTCAATATAATAATGTAATTTATAGCCCGTCCCCAGTTTTATGATAACGCCGGAATGCTCCCATGACGAAGCGCCCGTCTTCGGGTTTCTTTTTGGAATGCGAAGACGGTCTATAATATCGGATTTTAATTCTTGTTTTACTATGTCATAACCCGACCAATAAAAAAGATATTTTTTCAAGAACGGCAAAACGTCGTCGGGATAGTCGGTCAGCCCGGGAGCCGTCGCCGCCGCCCGTGTTTTAAGAAACTGGCTGACCATTTTTTCCGCCGCCTTGTTTTCCGACAAATACTTTTCAAATACAACGTCCGCCGCTTCGTCCCTTGAAAAATCTTCGACCTCTTCCGTCGTCGTTTCCTTTTTGGGTCTTGCCGGGATAACGGGCGAACCGCCGTCGAATAGTTTTTCGGCGAATTTGTATTGTTCCCCCCTGTCGATTATCCCTTCTAATATGCCGATTGCGTCGTAAATATCCCCATGAACCCCGCAATGTCCCGAATTACAAGTAAAATTTTCTTCATATATTGCGCAAGACGGTTTTTTATCTTCATGGTCGGGCGAAATACAACGGACTAAACCGCCAATTCCCGGCGGATTAATCCCCTTCATTCGCAAGTAGTCGATCAGTCGATGTTTATATTTCCCAAAATCCAAAATTAACCCCTCCCCGAATTAACGAAAAATCACTATTAACAAAAGAACTACTAGAGCGACACTTTGCCCGATAACGACAAGACCCAAAATGTCACGATTACGGGCAAGGCGGAAAATTTCCTTTTTCAAGTCCGCCATTGCCAGTCCGTCGATTTGCTTCCGATACATTTTCCGAAGTTTTTTTACTTTGTTCATTTTTTTTCCTTTGTAAATTCGTTCCATGCCCGCTCTATATCTTCATAAGAAACTTTTTTTATTTTTTCCATTGCCGACCGTTAATAGGGCGTGTATAATTTCCCCGCAAATACATTTCGTTTCCCCGTGAAATGTATATTGTTTAATACCGGGAATTATCATAGAAATCATGTCGCTTATATTATTAGCGGCTTCCATAACTTCCATTGATACCGTATTTTCGACGCCGCAAACTGGACAACTAACAGCCATATTTGTCATAAAATTAAACCTCCGAAAAAAGCCAACTATAAAAATACCCGGCGCATAAAACGCCGCCTTCCTTGACGCCAATTTGGCATTTGCAAATCGGGCAAAATTCACATTTTAACCGGGACGGGTCTTTAATAAATGTCCAACTCTCCGTCCCGGACAGCCGCGCCATTTCTTGAAACGCCCGATATTTCCCCGCCGTTATGCGAAGTGTTACCGATACAGGCTGATTGTTTTCCCGCAGTCGCCGTTCCCGCATTTCCATTTCCCTGTCGTTCATAACCTACGACCTCCCCGCCTATTATTTTTTTGACCATGTGAACCGCCATCGTTATAGGCTCCCCGGATTGCCGGAAAACTTCCAATTCCCGGGGGCTATAACTGACCAATTTCCCGTCACGTCCTATGTCTTCGCAAAACAACCAACCTGATTTTTTATGAAAGGCGACGCGCTGTTTTAGCAAGTCGGAATCAATATATAAATAGTCAGGGTGGAGCGGTTTTGCCATTAATCCTCGAAACGCTTTTGAACAAGACTTATAATGTCAAGAGCCGCATCCTTTTTGTATTTTTCGATTTCCGCCTGTTTTCCTTCCGCGCCTAATTCCTTAATTTTATTTTCAAGCCCGGTTAAATAGGAAAATATTTCGTCGAAAACGTCGTTCAAATCGACCTGTTTATGTTTTATTTCCTTGCGCTTCCATGCGTCGGGATTGTCGGTTTTTATCGCTTCGCCCCGCTTGCCCGGCGGGATATATTCGCCGTCCGGCGTTTTGTGCGTTTCGCATAATGGGTCGGATTCCCCTTCGTCGCCTTCCGGCGGTTTCGCAGGGGCGTTTTTTTTCGCCGGGCGATAATCCTTCATTATTGATTTGGCGGCGGCGACGGTTCCCCCGCCGTTTATGATATAACTGACAAGCATCGGAATGTCTTTTTCCTTCGCCGCCTGTATTTCCGACATGACCGACGTTTCTAATTCGTCGGTTTTATACCCCGCGCATTCGGCAATAGCGCGGACTTTATAGGCGGATATTTGCCGGGAAACATAAACTTCCGTTTTCGATAATTCGGCGGCTATGTCGCGCTGGGTCACGCCGGGGACTTCCGACATTAAGTAAATAGCCCGCTCCCTGTCCTTCGGCGTCAAATCCGTCCTTTGTAGATTTTCCACTAATTGAAGGGTTAATTTGTCGCCCGTGATAATCTTCGCCTCAATCATTGAAAAATCGTCGCCATGCTCACACAGATAAAAATGTGCTTTTAACCGTCTATGACCGGCGATTAATTCAAATCGTTCTTCGCCGTTTTCGGGTTCCGCAATTTTAACAAGTATCGGTTCCAATAAAGTATTTTTTTTAATAGAAGCGGCAAGGTCTTCTATATCCGTATAATCAACCCGAATATTCCCGGTTATTATAATTTGGTATATGCTGATTTTTTTTGTTAATCCGGCATTCGTCAATTTAGCCATTTGAACCCTCCTGTTTGTTCCATTGTTCTATCGCGCCGTTCGGCGTGTAACCCATCGGCGCGGTTTTTCCGCAGTCAAGACAAACAACCTGATATAATGCCGACATTGGACTAACAACCCGAAGGATTCCCCCGCATTCACATTTTTTTACTTCGTCTTTTTTTGTCAAAATTACTGCCGCCTCTTCCATTGTCATGGTTTTAACGCTTGTTATTACTTGTTCCATTTCGGAGTCAAGTATCCTTTTTATGTCTTCGGGCGTGATTTTATACCCTTGCGGACAAACCATTTCGACCCGAAAAAATAATTTTTGCCCCTTCATTTCGTCTATGATTTGTTCACTCATTGCCGCCCCCTTTTATAACCGTGTCGACGAATCCCTCAAGGCGATTTAACACGCCAGCCTGAAGCGGATAATGAACGTCGGACGTTAATTTTTTTAATGACTGAATATAAGGTATAGGCTCCGGCATTAGATATTCGCCGAATTCGTTTTTATATTCGTCGTAAATACCCGGTAGATTGTTTCTTGAATTAAAAGCGTTTACACAAATAAAAGTTTCCACATCGACGCCATATTGACGCAAGGTGTTAAAATAAAGTTTCGACGCTTCAAAATCTATGCGGGAACAAGCCCCCGGAATGACAAGAACGTCCGAAGCGAAAACGGCGTTCCGTGTATGCGCTCCCCAGTAACCGGGCGGGTCGATAATTACATAATCGTATTTTTTCGCATAACCGCCCCTGTGTAAATTGACCTTTAATTGCCGATCCATCATGTTATTGATTAACATATTGTTTAAATTGCCGGGAATAATATCGACCCACGGCGTCGCCGCATAGATACCCCTGAAGTTTTCCCCCGTCCCGGACAAAAACTCCATTGAAGTAAAATCCTTTAATACTTGCCCGTAACATTGCGAAATCGCGCAGTTAGAATCCAAATCGACAATTAAAACCTTTTTTTCCCGCAATGATAAAATCGTCGCAAGCATTACGGCGAGGGTCGTCTTGCCCGTTCCGCCTTTCCAACTCGAAATAGTAATAATCATATAAAGACCTCCATTAGAACGGAATAGCGTCGGGCTTTTCGTCCCGATATTGCCCCGCTTCGTCCGGGGGCGGTTCATGGCTTCCATTATTGCCGCCGTTCTTCGGCAGAGCCATGAGGGAAATTGATTTAACGACAATATTCACGGTGCTATGTTTTCCGCCGTTATCGTCGCTCCATGAATCCTGATTTAATTCCCCTTCGACGCCGACAAGACGTCCTTTCGTCAGGTGTTTGTGCATGGCTTCGGCATATTTGCCCCAAATCACACACTTAAAAAAATTCGCTTTGTTTTCCCATTGTCCCTCCTTCATATACGATTTATTTATGCAAATTGAAAAATTAAGAACCGCCGTCGCTTGCGCCGTGTACTTTAATTCGGCGTCCCCGGTCATACGACCGACGCCGACAAAACTATTAATCATTTTTTCCCCCTTTTGACATTTCCGACGTTTATAAAATCGCCAATATTTAATTTTTCAAATTCGCCTTCCGAAATCGAAAAACATTCTTGACGGTTTTTCCCTTTATATACCCCTTCGATAATCACAAACCATTTGTCGGGGATATATCTTGACCGAATGACCGGGACGGCCGTTTTTCCCATCGAAACAACCGTCGTATATACCTCGCTGTGAGCCGCAACAAAATATTTTTTTATAACGAAGCCGGATTCTAATTTGTTACAACCGACAAGCAGGGCAATAAAAAATAAAATAATAATTTTTCTTTTCATAGTTTTTTTCCTTTTAATTTCAATAATTTTTTATCTGCTTTGAATTCGCTTTTCATATAATGATTAATTAAATAAATAGAATTGATAAGATTTGCGGATTCGGCGTTTATCAATTCCTGTAAACTTTTAAGTTTTTTTTCCGCTTTTAATATTTTTTCCTTTTTATTCATTCGTCGCCTCCATGACAAGTTTTAAAATTATGTGTTTTCCGTCTTCACGCTCTCCCGGTATACACGCTATATTTCCGCATTTTGTATTTTCCAAATAACAACCCTTGCAACCGTTTAAGGGGTCGACCTCTTCAGTTACAAGCGCCGCCCCATGAGGAATATAAAGTTTACAAATAAAAGGGGATTTGTATTTTCTAACAGGCGGAAGGTTTAACTTTGCCATAATTACGCGCTCCTCTTTTTATAATTTGACGGGATTTTGACGCCCCATTCTTCGGCGTATTTTTTCAAATCGGCATCGGTTATTAGAAGCCATTGCAAAACGTCGGCGCGGCTCCAGCATTTTCGACCCCCGATTAATTTATAATTTCGTCCACAGCAGGGCTGTAAAAATAAACGGGTTCTATATGTCGATAACGCCGCCCCGCCTTTTAATGCGACGGCGGATTCGATATTTAACCATTCCGGGACTTCCGCGCTTATTCTGGGACTGAATACCTTTATTGATAGTTTTTGAATTTCCGCCGTGATTGCCGCCAATTCGATTTTTAGCCCCTGAAGGACTATGTTTTCTTTTTCGTTCATAGCTGATAATATTCCTTGACGTTTTTCGTCCGTCCCGTGACCCATGATTCCATGACGACAAGGGTTTTTCGGATTAAAACGGGTCCGCCCCCTTGTCTTTTAACCGCCTTCCAAATGCTGACCGAATGAATGCCGGAATCGAAACTTGCGTCGAATAAAGACGGGTATTTTATCCCCCCGACAAAAACGGGAATCGCCGTTTTGCTTGTTATTAAGTCGCTTCCGGCGTCGATTAATTTTTGCAATGGGTTATTCAAGGGGAGCCTCCGAATAAAGATTTGAAAAATCCGCCACAGGATACGCTTTTTGATCCTCAAGGACGTAAAAATAAAAACCTAATTCGCCGTTTTTATCCCCCCAAAAAAACTGATACCCCTTTTCATTCCGTAATTTTTCCCCTGCCAACATTGCCGCCGCCGCTTCCTTCGGCGTGTATAGTTTCACGGGGACGCTGTCTTTAATGGGGCATTGATTACAGTCGTCGGTGCAAGAATGACAAGAGCCTTCTATAATTTCCGCATGGCTTTTTTGAATATCTGCCGAAGCGATAACCGAAGCGGCGGAAACATCGTCATTATCAGGGCTTGCCGGGCAAGTGCTTCTGTCTTCGCAAGTGCTACAATTTCCGTCGGTACAATTAAAAAAAGTTTCTTTTTGTAATTTAACATTCAAAACAAACAAGACGGACTTTTTATCCGAAACGCCTTTTTGTAATTTGACATTCGGATATTGCATTTTTAACAAGCGGAAAAATCGCGCCCGTCCGACAAGCAAATCGGCGGAACGGTTTTCGATATATTCTTTATATACTGCGTAAACGACGTCCGCCCGTTCATACCATTTTTCGTCGTAAATTACACAATCCCGAATAAAATCGTTTACCATGCTTCCTTTTAATTCATAGTCCGATTTTTTTGTCGAAATCCGCAAAGTGACGGTCGGTTCCGCTTCGCCGTCCGTCGGCTCAAAAACATTAATCATTGACACATGGACGCCCCCGGCTTCCAATATGTCAGTAACCGTCTGTAATAAAGTTTTCATTCCGTCGCCCCCGTTCCTTCGGTTTGCCCCTTTTGGGCTTCCCATTCCGGCTCGCCGCACTCGGCCGGCGTTTTCCAACCCCGCAAATCCGCGCCGCAGGCGGAACATCGCCCGTCGACGATACTTGCGACGGCGTTTTTACCCTGAACCCGAACGCCGCAAACTTCGCAATTTCGGTCGGGTTTATAGTCCTTGTTCCCCATTGACAGCCCCCGCTTCCATGACAGGCGATTTGTCATTGATATAAAGTGGATTTGTCAGCCCTTGCCCTTGCGTTTCAAATGCTTTTATACCTAATTCCATAAGGTACGCAGTCTGCGCGGCGACGGTTCGCCTTTCCACCCTTGCCATCTTCGTTACCTTATCCCGCATTTTTGATTCGACCTTAATCGTCAAAAAAGATTCTTTTTTCATTTTTCCCTCCAAAAAAAGATTAACTACATAACCTACAAAAACTACAATAACTACAATAACTAACAATATATAACTTGTCAAGCGTTTTTATAAAAAAAGTTAAAAAAAGTTAGAAAATGTGCGATAATGTGAATAAGGCGGTATTATATGGAAAAAAAGTTAAAAAGCTCAAATATTACTATTAGGGTGACTGAAGAATTAAGATTAAAGGTAGAAAACCTATGGAAAAAGCATTATCCCGACATACCTTTTAATTCGTTTTTGGGTCATTTGGTGCGAAAAGGACTTGAAAAGGAACTTCCCGTCGCAAAATATAGGGAAATTAAAGACGAACTGGACGCAAAAAACGACATACAAGCGCAAGAAAACGCCGAAAATGAAAATAGCCCGATTAAAGGGACAAGAAAAAAAGCCTCTGGCGATTAGACGGGAATGTCTATTATCCGCCGTCGGGATTTTGGGCGGGATAAGGCTTCGCCCCTCTTGCGGCGGCGGAGCCGCTATTATAAAATAGCCATGTATGGAAAAAATCAAATTTGAAAACGCCGTCAAGAATTCCGGCGGAAAAATAGGAATGTTAAATAAAGGTGCTTATAACGCCCTTCAGGGGTTAATATCGGAAGGGGAAAATATCGTCGCCGCCGGGGAATGTATCGACGGCAAAGGGTCGGGGGCTGTTATCGTTACCGAATCCAATTTTTACGGTTCAAAATTTACCGGCTTGTTTTCTTCAGATAACGTGACAATCCCCCTTGAAAAAATAACGTCCTTTTCATTAACCGGGGCGGCGTTTATGCAAGCCCTTAATATAACCGAAGGGACACTGGTTCACGCCTACCCGCAAATAACGAACGGAGCCGCCATTATCGACGCAATAAAAGCCGGGAAGTCGACCCCCGTCGCCGCCGCTTCGCCGCCTTCAGACACAGCCGCCGAATTACGAAAATTCAAGGCGTTATTGGACGACGGGATTATTACGCAAGACGATTTCGACAAGAAAAAAGCGGCGTTATTAGGACTTTGAACCATGCCTGAAAAAACGGTTTATTATGTGCAAGGGTCGGCTCCCGAACCTTATATTGTCGAAGTTAATTTTTTCCCCTTTACTATTTCGTGTACCTGTCAAGCGGCGGAAAATCAACTTCCCTGCAAACATAGAATAATGATTTTACAAGGCGACGATCCGGGGATTGTCAAGGGCGACAAATTAAAACTTGACGAAATCAATTCGGCGGCGGTTAATTCCGGCGTTTTTGAACTTTTAAAGGATTACGACGACGCCAAAGCGGAAAGAAAACAAATGGACTATAAAGCCGAAAACGCCTTCGGCAAATATCGGACTGCCCGGCTTGACCTTGCCCAAAAAAAGGTAAAAACGGACAAGGCGGTTATAAAGACCCGCGCCGACATGGAAGCCGCCATTGACGCCATTATCCCGGCGGTCGAAAACACGCATATAGCCTTAAAAGCATTACACGGGATTTTCAAATTTAACTATTGACACATTTTGCCCCTTATAGCATGATTAAACTTCAAATTATGGATAAAAAAGCGGTTCAATTTTTTACACTAGCAAGCATTTTTCGCCCCCGTCCCGATCCGTTACTTGAATTATGCAGAAAAGGAAACCCTCCGCCGGAAGTTACAATTTCCGTTAATGTCCCAAAATGCGATTATGAATATTTAACACAATTATATAAAGATTCAGTCGCAAGGGGCGATCCTTCCGTTCCTATTGATTAATTAGTCGACCTTGTCAGCCTGTGTATAACTTGTTAATTCCTTGTTTTCCCTTCCGGCAAAATGTCAAGTAAAATGTCAAGTGTTTTATAATATCATAGCAACGCTTGTCAAAATATCTTCTATATAATATACTTATATCATACTATATCAATGTTTATCAAAAGGCTTTTTTTTAATTCGGGACCAAGAGGTCCCCGGTTCAAATCCGGGTTGCCCGATAAAATAAAAATTTGTTATAAATTTATGAAGAGCGATTTTGATTAGTTATTTAAATAAAACACGGATTTGAAACGGAGCGCTCCT
>Ga0268262_10000583_pt1 | contig 47785 bp, 43 predicted proteins | sample TergutNc150P3_FD_190354 | JGI IMG/M metagenome (GOLD analysis project Ga0268262, IMG submission 190354) | Nasutitermes corniger P3 segment gut microbial community from laboratory colony in Florida, USA - Nc150 P3 (SPAdes) (version 2) | ecosystem: Host-associated > Arthropoda: Insects >... | reverse complement strand
AGCAAAATAATCTGCTGTTCAAGAAAATGCGAGCAGGCGGACGTTTCTTCGGGATAGGGGTCTCGGTTAAACGGCGGTCTGCATTTTACAACATTGGCGATAAAACAATTTGTCTTGCGAGAAAGACCGATAGAGTCCAGCATCTTGTCCAAAAGCTGACCGGCTCTGCCGACAAAAGGGCGTCCGTGCCGATCTTCATCTTCGCCGGGGGCTTCGCCGATTACCATTACAAGCGGCTGTAAAACTCCTTCCCCGGGAACGGCGTTCGTTCTTTTTTCCCAAAGCTGACAATTTCTGCAAACAAGAATTTTTTCCGCAACTTGTTCCGTGTTTTCAAAAACGCCGCCGTTTTCAATCTGTTTTTTCGGCTCATCGTCGTTAAATTGATATTCTTTGGCTTCGGTTTTGTATCCGCCGGACAGATGATCAGAGGCAATATCAAGAAAATTGGCTATTTTTTGTTTGTCAATTTTAGTCATAGGCTGATTATCAATATTAGTAATTCATAAGTATAAAAACAAGAGCGGAAAAAATTGACGCTATATTAAAAAAATACAAAAAATAGAAAGAAAATTTTATGTAAAATTTACATCTTTTTGTAATTTTTCACTTGCAAAATTTACAGATCTAGTTTATAATATCAAAATAAATAAATCGTGTGCGGTATGAACGTAATGATTTTGGGAACGGATCAGACCAACATTAAGACACCCAATATCAATGAAATGACAGATAAGAGACGCAAATCGATTTATTCTTTGATTTCGCAGGTTGCGAAGGTCAAAGTAGTGTAAGAAATTACCAAAATTCCATAAAAAACACGGCAGAGTCCCCCCCTGTCGTGTTTTTTTTTGCCTAAATTTATTTTTTAAAAAAAATAACACAAAATATGGTATACCCGCTTGACAAGTACGCTATATGTGTGGTACTATATATAGCGTAAGGCTAGATGCAGGAGACACTATATGCGTTGCCCCCATTGCGGGAACATTGAAGACAAGGTAATTGAGTCCCGAACGCTGGCAAACGGCGATGCGGTGCGGAGACGCAGGGAGTGCATAAACTGCAATTATCGTTTTACGAGTTACGAGAAGATCGATGAAAGACAGTTTATGGTGATTAAAAAGGATCAACGAAGAGAACCTTTTGATCGCGACAAACTGGAGAAGGGAGTTGTTCGGGCGCTGGAAAAAAGACCGTTTTCGCAGATGCAGATTGAAAGTCTGATAAACGAAATTGAAGATGAATCGGCGATTTTAAGCAAGGGAAACCGTGAGATTTCAACTTCAATAATCGGCGATTTGGTTCTTAAAAAGTTAGGCGATCTGGACAAGGTGGCTTATATCCGTTTTGCATCGGTTTATAAGTCATTTAATAATTTGGAAGAGTTTTTAAAAGAGATAAAGCAAGTTGAGGAGCCTTGAGGTTTACTGCCGGTCCCGGGGGGGATTCTTTTGAATGGTAGGCAGTACCCTTGAAAGGGGGGGACGAGCTTAAGACCGCGTAAGGGCAGCGCTTTTACGCGGTCTTTTTTTGACTGACACCATTTATTATTTGTGATATGATATACACAGCTTTTTAACTGTACGGCAAACGGAGGGTTTTGATGAAAATAGGGCTGGATACTTTTGCCTGCGACGGCGGCAAGTCCGGTGTGGGTATGTATTTAACCCAGTTATTGAAACGTATTAAACCCTCGGAAGCTCTTTTTGAGCTTTTCGGCTGGGAATATGACCGTTATACATACAGCGAAGTAGCTCCTAATTTTGAATTTATCCCTCAATGCTCGGTTCACGGAAGAACCGCCAATTCCTTGTGGCATGTTTACAAATACCCGGAATTCGCGCAGCAGCGTAAATTTGACGCATGCCTTTTTGCCGCGGCTCATCGTTATCTGCCGTCTAAATCGCCGTGTCCGACAATAGGCGTTGTTCATGATATGGCGGCTTATTTCGGCAATAAGAAAGCAAGGGTTCACCTTGGCGCATATCTAAGAATGATACTGCCGAATTCTTTGCGCGGGTTAGACAGAATTATTGCCGTCAGCGAATTTGTGAAACAAGAATTGGTAGAGCGGGCGCATGTAAAAGAAAACAGGATAGAAGTGGTTCCCAACGGCATAGACCATGAATCTTTTTATCCGCGCCAGAGGAATGAAGAAAGCGTAATATTGATTCAACCGTTCAGTTTTAAGAGACCGTATATTCTTTATGTATCAAGAATAGATCATCCCATAAAGAATCATATCCGTCTTATAAACGCATTTAATATTTTTAAGGAAAAAACAAAATTCCCGCACAGGCTTGTTTTTGCGGGCGGAGACAGCAATAACGCATCCGCCGTGAAAGATGCCGCGTCTTCCTCGTCCTGGCGCAGTGATATTTTCTTTACAGGTCATTTCCCGACAAAGAGCCTTCCCGAATTATACGCCGGCGCTGATTTTGTGGTTATTCCTTCGATGTACGAGGGTTTCGGCATGGGCGCTGTGGAAGCGATGGCTTGCGGCGTTCCGGTAATATGCGCCCGCGCGGCATCCCTTCCTGAAACAACGGAACACGCCGCCCTTTACTTTGACCCCTTAAGCGTTGAGGACATGGCGGACAGAATGGTAACGCTCAGCACAGACCGCAGCATTTACAATGAATGCCGCCGCCTTGGTTTGGAGCGGGCAAAGTTCTTCTCGTGGGATAAATGCGTGGAGAGGACTTTACAGATAATTTACGAGACAGCGGGGAAGTAGTGAAAAGCGTTGGGGAGTGAAGGATTCGAACCTACGAAGGCTGAGCCAACAGATTTACAGTCTGCCCCATTTGACCACTCTGGAAACTCCCCAGTTTCTTATTATTTATACAAAAGAAAATGAATCTTGACAAGTGGGTTATTGCTTCTTTCTTATGCCGTCCGCCGCCCATGAAATGATTACGTTAAGGCGTTTGGAAATGGCGGAATCTATGTCTATCTTTGAGGCTACAAAATCGGAAATATCGGCTCCGGCTATGCTGTAGATTAAAATGCCTTCCTTAATCGGTTCAAAGTAGAGCTGGGCTATGAATTTTTCCTCTTTCATTACAGGCACAAATAAATAACTTATATTGCGGAAATTAGTCAGTGTATAGCGCAGACCGTTTTGAACAAGAGTCATGTCGCCGCGGTAATATGTGTTCCCGAAATTGACGTCTTTCAGCCTGATGTAAACGGTTTCCGCGCTTGGCAGCGTTTTTGAAGGGGCAGGATCGGGAACGGCGTTTGTTTGCCTGCTGCTTTGAATTCGAGTGGCTTCCTCAAAAAGAGGAACAGCTTGGTTTCTGGTAGCGGAATTGTACAGTCTTCCGCGAAGGTCGCGTATGTTTCCCAATGCGTTGTATATGTCAAGAAGATTTACGGAAGAATCGGGTATAACCAATATTGATTCGACAAGATAGCCCGGATTTTTTCTTAACACATTATTTACAATTTGAGGATCCAGTTTTGAATTTTTATCATTTCCCATTATTAAAAAGCCGCTTGTTCTTTGACTTGATTTAACATAGCCGGAATTGCCGAACGCTGATTTTTTTATTTCCTTGCTAAGGTTTGGAAAGACTTCATCAAAGGAACGGGTTTGCGCGAAGATATTATTTACGAGAAATAACAATAAGCTTAAGATTAACAGTTTTTTCACTAATATGCGCCTTTGCCTATAATAACTACGCCGAATGTTTTAAAAATAATCCATAAATCAAGCCATACAGACCAACTTTGTTGATAATACAGATCGTATGCGACTCTGTCAAGATAGTCGGAATCCGATCTTCCCGAGACCTGCCATAAACCTGTTAAACCGGGTTTAACGGAAAACACTCTTGTAAAATCCTCGCCGTATTTTTCAATCTCGTCATCTATAATAGGACGCGGACCTACAAGCGACATCTCGCCTTTTAATATATTTAAAAGCTGAGGGAATTCATCAATGCTTGTACGGCGTAAAAATTTGCCTATTCTTGTTATTCTTGGGTCTTTCTGCAGTTTATATTTTTCCTGCCATTCTTTTTTAAATTCAGTATCCGTTTCCAGTAATTTTTTTAATTTTTCATCGGCGTCCGCAACCATTGTGCGGAACTTATACGTATAAAAATGTTTCCCGTTTATGCCGATTCTTTTTTGTTTGTAAAGCACTTTGCCGCGTGAGTCAATTTTTATAAGAAGAGCGAATAAAAGAAGAAAAGGCAGAACTAAGATGCCTCCAAAAATAACCATGGCAAGCTCCATGAATCTTTTAACAAATAAGTTAAAGGTCATGTTAAGCTTATTGCTTGTATCAATACCCAAAACGCCGCTGAAATCGCGCACGGACATCCATATACTTGTTAAGTTATAAAAGTTCGGTATTAAGACGCTGTAACGGAAATATCTAACCGATGTATTTTGAAGATGTTTTAATTTTGTTGGGTCAAGATAAGGCATGGCGACAATCGCCATCTTAATATTGTACTGTTTTACGATTTGCTGACCGACGCTCGTATCGTGAATTATCGGAATCCCCTTATATTCATCGTCTCCGAGTAAATTGTCGTCTAAAATAAGCACGGGCACATAGCCTGTCCTGATACTGTCCAGAAGACAATCGGCGACAAGTTTTCCTGTTTCCCCGGAACCGTAAATTACCGCCGGTATACCGCCGAGTTTTGATTTATACAAAAACCAGTGCATTATGCTTCTTACGGTAAGAAGTATAATTGTAGAAAATATTCCGCTTATAAGAAAGGCTGAATTAACCGCGTCCCAATGGTTATCCTGGATAAAACGTGACATGATTATAGCGCCGTAAACTATAAACGAGCCTATAAAGAATCTTCTCATTTCCTCGGAAGGGGCAAGGGAGACGCCGGGGTATAATCTTTGAATTTGGAAAATAATTATAAAAGCCGGAAGATAAGGCCAATAAGTAATAAATGATTTTGCGTTTATACTGCCGTAATCATTGATAAACCCGTATACTCTGACCCAGAAAAAACCCCATGCGAAGGACAGCATAATTGCGACGAGATCGGAAAAAATAAAAGCTGTTGCAGTGAGCGCGGAGCTGGTGCGGCGGTATCTTGTTTTATACCAAATATCAAAGTCAGCGAGGGTCATTTGTGTATAATATAACGTAAAATAATAACATTTTCAATATAAAGACAGTCCAATACAGGAAAATCAGGAAATTTTTAATAACTATTGAAATTATTTATTTCTTCGATATAATAGAATAATTGAGGTTAATTGTGTCAAAAAAACGCGTATTTGTATGCGGTTTAATTTTTATAATAAATTTATCCCTTCAGGCTCAAACCCATATCGCGGTTCCTCTTGATAATCCTATATATGCGGTGATTGAGCAAGCCCAAATACGCGGACTTTGCGGCTACCTTCCGTCTACGAAACCGTATTCGCGGGCGATGATTCTCCGCATTATAGAAGAAATTCTTGCAAGCGATCCTATCCTTGAACTTGCCCGCCTTAAAGAAACGGAACGCAATATACTGGAACAATTCCGCAATGATTTTACTCCCCATAGAAACGGAGGTAATTTTACGCAAGGTACGATTTCCTCGGAACAGATATGGCACGATGTATATTTTTCAAGTGAATTCGGCGTTGGCTTGGATTTTAATTTCGGAGCGGGCTATTATTATTTTGGTTCGGGGTATCGTTATACGGATGGAGATGATCCTCTTTTTAAAGACGCGGCGCTTCCCGCGTCGGGTGATTTGTATAAAGATTTTAACTTAATTCCAAGTATCTCATTTAAAGGAGATCTTGGAAGAAAGGCTTCCTACGGATTAACGATTAGCGGATTTCTCGGAAAATCACCCAGAACCGTACTTGGACAATACGAAACAACTCCGTATGATCCTGCTGATGATGAAACGCATTATCAAAAGTTCCCTGCCCGAAGCGGACCTTTGGCGTATTTTCCGTATACCTATAAAAAGAAGTGGGACAGTTTTGTCTTTTCTATAGATGATATTGGCAACCGTTCAATGTTATGTTATCCGGAAAATCTTTCGGTAGGTTATTCCATGTTATCTGAATTTTCCGGAGAGATTTTCAACGGGCATGTTATGTACCGTTTTTCCCGCTTGGACAGGGAATGGGCAAGCCCTATATCTAACGGCAGTCTTGTTCTGAATCAATCCGCCCAGCCCTTTCTGGCATTTGAGACGGTAATTACGCCTTTTGAATGGATTTCGTTTTCTTCGCTGACGGGCGTGCTTGAATATAACAACGCCGTTGGCAAAGACAACAGGGCGCTGCTTAAAGACGCTTCGTCAAAATTTCAAAACGCTTTTTCTATAGTTATGCTGGAGCTTAGCCATAAGAAATATTTTAAAGTAGGTTTTGGAAGCAGCGCCGTGTGGCCTAAGCGTTTTGAGTTGGGTTATCTTTATCCGTTTGCCGAGAATTATCTGTATCAAAATAATATAGGCGATTTTGACAACTTGGCGTTGTTTTTAAACATAGAAGGGCAGTACCCGTCGGGACTTGGAAAAGGGTGGGTTTCTGCGTTTATAGACGAGATAAGTATAGAAAGCGGTCTTCGTACAATGGACAGAACAATGTTTGCCTTACAGCTTGGAGGTTTATTTTATTTGCCTAAGCTGCCCTTTGCTTCATTAACATTGAGTTATACAAAAATTGAACCTTATAATTATACGCACGGTATTACAAAAACTCCTTGGTATGATTCATTGATGGAAGTCAATTATGTCAATTTCGGAAAATCTTTGGGGCATTACCTTCCGCCCAATTCCGATGAAATACTTGTCCGCCTTCAATCAATGCTTGCCCCCAGAAGTACTGTACACTTGCAATACCAGATGATTCGTCATGGCGCTGATTACGGAGACAGAGCGGTAGACGGAAGCTCTCTATGGTCGGAATTGAAGGATATTGACAGAAGCGGTATGAAGAAATATTTTTTGCATGACGGCGCGTATCAATGGATGCATGTTTTTAAATTGGGCGGGGAATATTCATTAACGGGAAAGAAGCTTCCCATAAAGTTAATTGCCGAGATTGGGGCAGTGTATTCTTACTTTACCGATTCCGATTCGGAGTTGGGAAAATCGGGCGGCATGAGAGTTATAAATACTCCGCAATATCCTCATTCTTTAGTTTTTATAGGGTTTGCGGGAATTCAACTTTTTCCTAAATTCTAGTATTACAAAAATCAGAAAAATAATATAATATTAAGTTATGATACGGAAATTTTACGCAATTTTAATTTTGTTTTGTTTCCTTTTACTGCCGACCAACGGTTTTTCACAAGAGGAAACAGAAACAACAAATAATATTCCGCCGCCGAAAGTAAATCGATTTACAGATACCGTATATGCGTTTATGGGCGTTACTACCAGTAATGTGGTTTTAAACTATGCAAACAGATTGGCGAACGCTCATTTTGCCAATATGACATTTAAGGATATATGGGATAATATTTACGCAGATCCCGACTGGATGTGGGAAGACGGGGACAGGTTCCATATAAATCAGGTTGGACACGCTTATCTTGGAGCGGTTTATTTCGCCAGCGCGCGCGTCAATGGTTTTAATTTCTATCAATCAATGCCGTATGTTTTTATCGGCGCCGCTATGTGGGAAATGATATTTGAACCTGAACCGGCTTATAATGACGTAATATCCACAACCGTAAGCGGCATGGCTCTTGGAGAAATGATGTTCAGGCTTTTTCTTGAAGCCGATTCTAAGCCGGGTTTTGGGGCAAGGGTAGGCGGTTTTTTTCTAAGTCCTTCCGCCAGTCAAAGCAAGATTTATAACCGTCCGGTTCGCGAGAGAGGCGGAGGCAATATTTACGATTTAACGCTTAGATTAGGCGGAGAAAAATCTTTCGCTTCTTTTTCCGGTCATGATAAACATGAGCGATCATGGAAGAATCCCGGCGGATTTATTGATGTGGATGTTGTATACGGCGATCCTTTTTTACAGCAAAGTAAAAAACCTTATGATCATTTTGATTTATTTGCCGGATTTGCAATGACTAATACTTCGTATCAAGCCGCTATAGTTTCCGACGGTTATCTTTCTTCAGTAAACCCGGTAGATACGGATAAAAAAACCACAAGCACCGGCTTAAGTATGCACTATGATTTTTACGATGCGTCTAATGATTTTAAAGACAATGTAGGATACGGTAATATTCCGTTTTCAAGCAGCGCTCTTGGCTGGACGTTAAAGCATAAATATCGTTTTTCGGAAAGCTCGCATTTGGAAATAAAAACTCATGTTAACGCTGTTATATGGGGAGCCAGTAATTGGATTATAGATAAAGCTTATTCTTCCGACGTTAAATTTTGGGTTGATATAGGGGATACACGCTGTATGTTCGGGATGGGCGAAAATGTTAAATTATCTTTTTCGCTGTTTCATAAAAAGGCGGGTACGCTTGCTCTTAATGCGTATGGATACCATATTTTTGCCATTCCTGTCCCCTTTAGTTCTTCAAAAGGAGAACGTTCAAAAGGAAATGTATTTTTTCTTTACAGTGCGGCAAGATATGAATTTCCTTTTACCGAGAAAGTGGGGATAGGAATAAATGGAAATCTTTGGTGGTTATTCGGTAAGTTCGATTTAGCGGATGATGTTAATCGCAGGCTTTTAACAGCGGGTTTTTATACATGGTTTAGGTTTTAATAGCGGATATTTTTTTAAATGCTTATAGAAAAAATTATCCCGTTTCCTGAAGGAATAATTGATAATTTATCATTATTGCTTTTTAAGTGAAGGGCAGGTATTAACCACCCGTATAAGGAGCTTATTGCCGCCGATGTTAATACATCGGAAAGAAAATGCGCCCCCGAACAGATACGCAATGAAGCTACTGTAACCGCCAATGAATAACTGCCGATTATTACAGGGAGTTTCATTTTTGACTCGGGGAATTCGCTGGAAAAAGCCGCGCTTAAAAATGAAGCTCCTAAGAATGAAAAGGACGCGGCTCCCGAAGGGAAGCTTTTATAATAATCTTTTCTTTTTCCGTCATTGTTACCGTCAAAATACATATACGGACGATACCGTATTACGGCGTTTTTTAACGTAAAGGTCGTACCGTAAGTAAACAGAAGAGCTTCGCTGTACATAACTAAATAAGTTAATAAGGTGTTTTCTTCTTTTATATTCGGTATAACCGCGATAATAGGCAGTAAAGCTAGCGCATACGCGCTGTTATCGGAAACAAGATCCATGTATTTCTTGTATGAAAACATTAAAGATCTGTCAAAGATGTTTATATCGTTTCTGTTCAGGTTAACGGGAAAATTCTCAGGTTTATTGTTTACAAAAAAAGGCGTTATGCCTATTCCAAGCGACAACGTCCCTAACACAATATCCTTTTTTAAGTTAAGCTCATAAACAGTTTGAGAGAATATGTTTGTTATTGTACATAAAAACAAAAAAAATACAAATAATATTTTCTTAATAAGATTATACTCTCTTTCTTTCCGTAATTACGCGCTGTATTCGTTCCTTAAAAGCTTCGCGCGAAAATCTATGTACATGCATATTAAAAAGTTCGCGGTCATTAAATCGATCCTTATTTGCTTCAAAATACTCCATTGCTTTAATAAGAGAGTCGGGAGTTTGCTCATCAAAGAAAACGCCTGTTACGCCTTCTTTTACCGTATCAACCGCGCCGCCTCTGCGGTAGGCTATTACAGGACAGCCCGCGGCCTGGGCTTCTATCGGAACTAAACCTAAATCTTCAATGCCGGGGAAGAGCAGAGCCTTTGCTTCCGCAAAAATTTTTGCCTGTTCTTCACCTGAAACTCTGCCCATAAATGTAACAAGACCGGTTTTTTTGTACCTGTTTATCTCTTTCTTTTTCGCGCCCGCTCCCGCAATGACAAGTTTTCTTCCCGATTTAACACATGCTTCAATCGCTATATCTGCGCGTTTGTAACCTGTTAACTGTCCGAAAAATAAATAGTAATCGGCAGGCTTTCGCTCTATAGAAACATATTGCTCGACAGACGCAGGACCGTAAACAACTTCCGCCTCGCGGTTGTAAATTCTGCGTATCCGTTTTGCCACATAATTTGAGTTGGTAACAAAACGATCTACCAAATTGGCGGAAGTTACATCCCATAATCTTAGAGACGGAATAAGTCGTTTCATAAAAAAGCGTACTATCGGGTTCGTTCCCCTAAAGTACTCGTGGTACATATCCCAAAGGTAGCGCATGGGGCTGTGGCAGTAACACAAGTGATATGCGTCGGGATTAGCGACCACGCCTTTAGCCGGACCCGCTTCGCTTGAAATAACAAGGTCGTAATCCTGTAAATTAAAATCCATGAGAGCGTTCGGCATTAGGGGCATATAAAGCTGATAGAGTTTTTTAGCGAAAGGAAGGCGGTTTATGCGCGAAGTAATAACGCGCCTGTTTTTTATTAAATTTGAAACGGCTTTTGGATTGTAAACATGAGTATAAATATCCGCATTGGGAAACATTTCTAGAAGCGCTTCAAGCATTTTTTCCCCGCCGCGCATATTAACAAGCCAAAAATGTACAATAGCAACTTTCATTATAATTCCCCTAAAATAATCGAAGCGGTTTTCTTAAAAGTATACTTTAATAATAGCTCATCCGGTAAAATAGGGGAAGATGGTTTTTTGTTAATCAGCAATTCAGTTAATTTTTCTTTTAAGTCCGCTGAATCTCCGCTTTTAAAGAATGTTACAGGATAGCCTGAATAAATCTCTTTTAGTACGGGAATGTCGGAAATAAGCGCGTGAGTGCCTAAAACCATCGCTTCAAGCGGCGGAAGGCAAAAACCTTCATATAGCGAAGGTTGTACAAGGAGAGCGGCTTTTGAAAGATACTCCATAACTTGTTCATTAGAAATAAATCCTGTAAAAGTAACAGCGTCGCCGCCGAGAGCTTCTATTTTTTGTAAGACCGAATTGTCGGAAGTGCGAAAATTTTCTTTTGCGCCAATCACAACCAAACGGTGGGGGAGACCTTCTTTTTTTGCGAGACTGAAAGCGTCAAGCAGAAGGTCAAGTCCTTTGTGTTTTTTTATGTTGCCGACAAACACAATAGTTTGCGTTTTTTGTACATTTTTTAGATTGTTTCGGTATGCAAGGAACATAGGCTGAATCGCCGAATGGGTAACAATAACAGGTTTCGCTGTTCCCAGATGATATTGTATTCTTGATCTTGAAAATTCGGAAACTGTAAATATTTTTTTTGATTTATTGTATGCCCTGCGGTAAAACCACAAACGCGCCGCAAGACCGATTTTTGACGTTAACTCAGGCATATCGGCGAAAATAATGTCGTGAATTGCTGTTAAGACGGGGATTTTTACGGAGCAGGGAATATTGAAGTAAGGAGAAAAATAAATATCGGCGCTGTTGATTTTCCGCACTGTTTTTGGCGGGAAGAAAAATATTTCCTTTAGTGAAAAAGGTTTTATATCACATTCAATTATTATTACATTTGCGTTTGACGAAAAACATTGAAGCCGCTGCGGATTACCCAGCAGTAAAAAATCATTCTCCGATTGCAGTAACCAAGGTAAACTTTCCCGCAGGTATACCCCGATACCGCTTGCGTCTATCATTCGGCAGTCAACGCAGACGGTCATGGATTCTTATCCGGTTTAGTCCAGTTTTTTTCATCAAAGATGTTATCGTGAACATAATATGTGTTATTTAAACCAAGAAAAATTTCATATCCATTTCTATCATGGACTCTATCTATCAAAATTAATTGAGGTTTGTTTTTTTTGTCTGTCGATGTAATAGCATTGCCGGTAAAAGGATTTACAGGGTTTTTGATTAAATCTTTCATAGTGATAGTAGGGACATCGGCGTTTGTCATAAAGGTTGTATCGGTCTTCATTTCGCCTCTAGCGTAGAAATCTTTTACTAATAATAACGGATTAAAATGATCAACATCAAACGGTAAATTATTTTTTGTTACAAATGAATTATCAAGAATACCATGATCTGAAACTAAAATTATACGGGTATTGTCGTATACTCCATTTTGTTTAAGAAATTCAAAATAATCAGAAAGCCGTTTTATTGCCGCTATGTTAGAATGATACCTGACTGCCCAGCTAAACTGACTTTTACCGTAATCGGTTACGATAAGCTGCGGTTTATAAAGCGGCGCTTGTAAAAATAAACCTTCATGAGCGGTATTATTTACCATTAATACGGCTGAATTTTCTTTTTTTGAATCAAAATCGGTTAATTCATCTAAATAATCAAGTACGGCATAACCGTTTAAAAAATTTCTCAATCGATATTCTGAAACAGGCGCACACCATGTACCTTTATAATATACACCTTGTCTGAAAGCAAGAGGAATTTCGCGTAATATCGTATACCATAAAATATTGCGTTTAAGGACTTCACTATGAGGCGGTAAGATAATATTATTGCGTTTTAGCCATAGATCGGTATATACTCCATCTGTGATATAACCTGAAATATTATTTTCATTGTCATAAATACGCAAATCAGGAATCCAATTGTTGTCAGCATAGGTTGGATCAGTTACGGTTACGGAAAAACCTGATGCTGAAAATATCGACGGCATCATGCGCAAGGCTTCGTTTCTTTTTATATGAAGCTCAACATCAGGACGGTTGTTTAATCCCTCGGGCGTGTATTCGTAACCTCCGAAAATAGGCGGCGCGCCGCCGAATGTCCATCCGTTAAATGTAACGGTATTCGGGTAATAAACAAATCCGTCATATTTTTGATGCAAATCGGGGCTTTCATTAAATATATACGGAATAAAAACGCTTTGAGCCATATCAAGCATGATAACTAAAACATTCTTACCGGTTTTTGATAAGTGAAGGATAGGTGAAATATTTGATTCTGTTTTATTTTCAGGCGTATAGTATTGTGAAAGTTTTTTATATTCAGCGTTTATATGAAATAAGTTTTTTACTGAAAAAGGAACAAGAGCTATAAATAATATTATAACAAGGAATGAGAGCGCTTTTTTTACTCTGCTTATATAAATAAGAAGTAAACCCAAAGATAAAATTATCAGAACAAACAAATTTACTGATATTTCCCGTATATTGTGAGTTACATTGCTTGTAAATACAAGTTCATTGGAAATAGGTCCGTAATTTCCGGGAAAGAAAAATACATTACAGAGAGCGGAAAATGAAATTATTGCCATAAAAATTGAAAGTATTTTTTTTGTTTTTTCGGAAAAAAGAAAATAAATCATTAACGGCCAAAATACAAACAGTCCAAATGCCTGAATAGACGTATTGAAAATAAAAAAGAGAGGCGATGAAACACTGTCAATAAAAGAAAATTCCTGAGGCGAAGAGCCTATAAGCATGGATGGTAGAAAAAAACCGGTTACAGTCCACAGAATAAGGAGAGAAAACAAGAAAAGAGAAAAAGTTTCATTTGATGTCCAAAAACTATGTTTTATTTTGTTAATAGAACGCGTTAAGAACGGAATTATCCATGGAAATATTCCGATTATAACGGAAAGAACGGCGATTAAAGCTCTGACCCTTGTATTTTCATTATAAATAAATAGTATAAAAAAAGCTAATGAAAAAGCAAGAATCGAAATAATACCGAATAAAATATAGTGTTTTTTCCTGAAGGGAAGTTTTATATATCCGTTCTTTACAAGCGAGAATAAATTATTAAAAGTCCAATACAATACCAGTCCTGACGGCGAATTATACAGCAATACAAGAAAGACGAGCGCCATACCGTATATTTGTAATTTTTCTTTAAACGCAAGACCCTTGGTGTATAATGCTCCGGCAGCGCAGTTTATAAGCGTCATCAATATAGGCAGAATGTTTATTCCGCCCGCGAAGGGAAGCAGAGCGTCAGGTTTTCCCAAATCTTTAATAAATAAAAAGGGAACTCCTTTAATAGATTCTAAATTTGAAAGATACGAATAAGCGGCGATAAAAAACGGAATTTGAATTAACAACCCAAAACTGCTTCTCATCGCGTAAATAGGGTGATAATGATTCTGACGATAATAGGCAGATAAAATCATATAACGCTCATCACCGCTGAAAACCGCCTTGATTTTCACTATTTTCGGCGCCAGCCGTTTTTGTATATTGCGTTCAACTTCCTGCCATCTTTCCGCTACCATATAGAGCGGATGACAAAGTATGCTGACCGCCGCTGATATAGAGATAATTGTTAATCCGGCCTTAGTAAAAAGATACTGTGCAAACATAAAAACAAATTCAAGGATTTGTGTGATTGGGTAAATAATAATAGTATATAAAATATTAGCCATTTACAACTCCTAACATAAATTCAAAAACTCGTTTTCCGGCTTCTCCCTGATACTGCCATGCCGTCTCGCAGGCCTTTTTTCGGGCTTGTTTAAGAGTTTCACTGTCTGCGGCATTCTTAATAATTTCCGTAATACGCGAAAAATATTCTTCCTTAAGTTCTATTCCCGCTTCTTTTACCGTTTTAGACTGCCACAATTCATGGTCGATATCATCCGCGTCATAAGGACGCAAGTCAAAGTTTTGACTCACATACAGTACAGGTTTGTCTCGCAAAAACATATAATCAAAAATGATACCTGAAAAATCGGAGATCATTATATCCGCTTTATTTAGGGAATGAATATTTTCTCGTTCATAATCCCATTCAACATTTTTTGAATCTTTATAACGTTCATGCAGACGTTCCAGTATTACAGCTTCCGATTTCTTTGATTGCGGATGAGGACGGATAATAATGCGCCAACCTGAGGCGGATAATGGATCGAGTAATATTTCACCGTAACGCGATAAAATGGCGGATGTACCCCATGAAGGGGAGACAAGTACGGTAAAGGGGTGGTTTTCTTCAACAGGAAGATTTTTAATTTTTTCGGCGTATACGTCAAGATAACTGCAACCTACAGTTAAAAGTTTTTTTTCGGGAAGGTTTCGTTGTTTCTCAATAGTTCTTATATCCTCAGCCTGATAATCTCCCGTTAAAAGCACAGAATCAAAATAATCAAAACTAAAAAGGCGGTATAAAGTAGCGTCAACAGGAGCGTGAAGGATATGTGAATAATGTTTAACCATTTTTGAGCGTTTAAGCTGATATACGTCAAGCCCGGGAGTGGTCATAAGGCATATTCCTGCGCGAAGCATATTAAGCCTAACAAAAGCGCGGTTTCCCTCTCCGATAAATTCAGGTTTTACAAAACTCCAAGAAGTATCAAAAACAGGATCATCCTGCGCGGAAGTAAGGTATATAAGAGCGACTTTTTTGTTTTCAAATTCCTCAAGGATAGGTTTAAAAACATTCCAGTATTGTTTTCCTTCATTGTAAATTACAAAGGGATGCTCCGAGGAAGCGGCATTAAGGGCTTTACCGCCTGAAAAGAATACTTTTAATTTTATAATTAATGCGCGTCCAAGAAAATAAATTGTCGCCGCAGCGCCTATTAATATTGAAAACATCGCGCTTCCGGTTCCAGGGTCAATGTAAAGAGAATATAAATTTATCATAATATTTCCTTGTATAAAAATTGTTCAGTGAATTCACGCAAGTTGTCGAATGTTTTTATATTACCCATATTTTCAACCGGTTTATTATTTGTTAGAAATATAGGAATACAGCCTGCGTTCTTTCCGGCGTTAATATCGCGCATATCATCTCCTACCATATATGATTGTAAAAGATCGATATTGTATTTTTCCGCCGCTCTAAAAATTAATCCCGGTTTTGGTTTTCTGCAATCGCAGTTGATTTTATATTCGGGACGCTCGCCTTCAAATCCTTTATCGGGGTGATGGGGACAGTAAAAAAGATCGTCGATATATGCGCCGTGTTTACCTAAATCGGTTTCCATTTTCATGTGGATTAAATCAAGCGTTTCAAAATCAACTTCTCCGCGAGCTATTACAGGCTGGTTTGTTATAACAATGGCAAGGTATCCTAAACTGTTAATTTTCTTAATAGCTTCCGCAGCGCCTTCGATTAATTCAAAATTTTCAGGTTTTGTAATAAAATCATTGAATATATTGATAGTGCCGTCTCTGTCAAGAAAAACACATTTTTGTTTAACCGAAAGATTTTTTTGTCTGACAATGCCGTTTTCGATATCTGACATAACCTGCGCATAACGCTCAGGCGTGCCCATGTCTTTTATGTATTCGGGAGTAGAGTAGGCGTATATTTTACCGCCTGAAATAGAAGGTTTAAGCATATCGCGGTCAAGATCAACTTTTTCTTTTGATTGCGGACATCTTTTTAAAAACTCTGCGGATAGGATATGAATTCCCGCATTTACCTGATTTTTGTAATATGTGCGCTCGTCTTCTTTATTAAGCCAGCGTGTTACCTGATTATTGCCGTCACTGAAAATAACCGCGCTGTCAAAGGGGTGGCTGTTTGGATGTACTGCAAGCGTAACATGGGCGTTTTTTTCACGGTGAAAATTTATCATCCTTGAGAAATCAATGTCAAAAATAATGTCGCCGTTTATCAAAATAAAATCATCTGAAAGATGTTTTAATTTATATAACGCTCCGGCTGTTCCAAGCGGTTCGGTTTCGTTATAGTAAGTGATGTTACAATCAAATTTTTTACCATTCCCGAAATGCTCTTTAATATGCTCGCCGAGATGTCCTATAACAAGAATAATTTCCGTTAAACCGTTTTTTTTAAGACACTCAATCTGGTGTTCAAGTATAGGCTTGCCGCAGATTGGAATCATCGGTTTGGGAATATCGCTCGCAATTGATGATACGCGGGTTCCCTTGCCGCCCGCCATTATTACAACTTTCATTCTAAAAGAAATAATTCTCCAGCATTTGACAAAGACAATGATATACAGGCAGGTGTAATTCCTGAACCTTGAAAGTTTCAGTTTCAGGCACAATTATACTTACATCAGCTACTTTTTTAAGCTCTCCGCCCGAGCCGCCTGAAAGAGCGATAATTTTTAATTTCTTTGCTTTTGCGACTGCGGCCGCATACAGTACATTTTTTGAATTGCCTGAAGTTGAAATCGCAAGTAACACATCTGTTTCTTTTCCGTAACCGTAAACTTGCTGAGCAAAAGTGATGTTACCGTCAATATCGTTTATACAAGCAGTGTTAAGCGAAGCGTGACCGGAAAGAGCAATTGTAGGAAGACCGGGCTGCATACGAGGAATAAGATAATCGGCTATTGCAGTATCAACTTTTTTTATGTCGGTAATAAATGAATCAGGCAAATTTCGTTTTTTGGAGAAGGTTTTCATTAGTTCGCCTGCGATATGTTCTGCGTCGGAAGCGCTTCCGCCGTTACCCGCTATCAGTAATTTGCCGCCGTTTGTGTATGAAGCGGCAATAATGTCAAACGCAGCGCTTATGTCGGTTTTGACGCATTCCAGCGACGGGTATCTTTGAATTAATTGTTGTATATAGTCCATGCTTGAGTTCCTGTCTCGGTAAATGAAGGCGTTAAAACCATCCCTTCTTTTTCTTTCAGCGCCCGTATAAGCGCTATTCTTTTGCAAGGATTACAGTATATCATCATAAAGCCGCCGCCGCCGGCGCCTGATATTTTTGCCGATTCCGCTCCGTTATCAAGCGCGTATTGATATAAGTCATCTAAAAAGGAATTGGTAATTGAAGCGGCGGCATTTTTCTTCGCAAGCCAGCCGTTTAAGAGACAATCGGAGAAACCTTTAAAGTCTCCTTTTAAAAGCGCTTCTTTCATAATCACGGACTGCCTTTTCATCTCGTGCATACTTTCAATGTTTTTTGCGTCGCCTTTTTGCGTATGTTTAATTTGCTCATTTATAATATTCGCGCTTTCTCTTGAGACTCCTGTGTAGTATAAAATAAGCGACGATTCAATTTCGTTTCTAATCCAGCGTTTAAGGCGAAGCGGGTTAACAATTACACGTTCATTTTCATAGAACTCCATAAAATTAAAGCCGCCGAATGTCGCGGCGTACTGGTCTTGTTTGCCGCCTGCAAGCCCAATGTCCTCGCGTTCAATTTTGCAGGCAAGGGCGGCAATATCGTATTCGCCTAACGGCAGATTAAGCCATTCTTCAAAAGCCTTGATTATCGCCACGACCATTGTGGAAGATGAACCTAATCCTGAACCAGCAGGAGCGTCGGAATAAGTTGTCATTTTAAAGGAAAGCGGTTTTTTTACAAAATCGGAAATAATTCTGTTGTAAATACCGCAATGAAGCTGAAGGGTAGAGGAGACAGAAAGTTTTTCTTCCGCTTTATATTCTTCCTGTTTGCCCAAATCAGCGGCGACAAATTCCACTTTGCCTGAGTCATTTGGTTCTATTGTACAGTAGGCGTACATATCGACAGTCGCGTTTAGTACATAACCGCCGAAACGGTTGTAGTAATCCGCAATGTCTGTTCCGCCGCCCGCAAGCCCTAATCTTAAGGGGGCTTTAGATCTTATAATCATAATTCTCCAGTTTTTATTATATTTATTTCCATCCGATAGAATCAAGATAATTTTTAAGAACTTCTGTAAATCTTTTCATTTCATGCGGCTTTATATCGCCGATATTCGCTATTCTGAAAGTATTTATGTTTCCAAGTTTTCCCGGGTAAATTGTAAATTCATGTTTACGGGCAAGATCATGCAGAGCGTCAAAACTGTACTTAGGCGTATCAGGGTCAAAAATGGCGGTTATTAAATGAGACTGATCTTCTTCTTTTACCAGCATTTTCAAATTTAATTTTTTAACGGCGTCAACAAGAATGCGCCAGCATTCCGTATAACGCTCCCATCGTTTTTCAACTGTTTCTTGTTTTGTTTCAAGAATCGCCTGTCTTAGAGCGTAAAGCGTTTGAACGGGCGGAGTAAAACGGGTTTGTCCTGTTTTGGTAAAATGCGCATATTGATCATAAATATTAAGGTAATAATTCCGCATCGGGATATTTTTTGTTTTTTCAAGTTCGTTTTTTTTGCAGATAACAAAACCTACGCCAGCCATTCCTTGAATGTTTTTATTGGAAGTGGAAGCCATAAAATCAATACCGAGTTTTTTTAAATCCATTGGCATTCCGGCGTATATGCTGACAGCGTCAACTATCGTAACCATGTTGTATTTTTTTGCCAGCGGACAAATAACATCAAGCGGATTAAGCAAGCCTGTTGTCGTTTCGTGGTACACAATGCCAAGGTGGGTATATTTTCCGGTTTTAAATTCATTTTCAAGAGCGGCTATATCTATTTTTTCGTAAGTGGAGCTTTTAAAAACAGTGTGGTTAATTTTATAAACAGCCGCTATTTTCGCAAACCGCTCTCCGTAAGAGCCGTTATCAACAATAAGAATATGTCCGTCTTCGGTAACGCAGGAAGAAATCATCGCCTCATCTGCGGCAGTGCCCGAACCGCCGAAAAATACCGTTTCATATTCCGCCGGGTCTGCTACAACAGCGGTAAGCTCCTTGCATACCCATTTCATCACATCGCCGAATTCTTTTTCGCGGGGACAAATGTCGGCGCAAACTTGAGCGTATTTAACGCTGTCGCTTGTTGTCGCAGGACCGGGATTTAACAATACTTCGCGGCGTATTTTGCGTAACGATTCGTTTTCCTGAATAAGCGGCAGTATTTCGTTTTGCGCCATTTCAAGGTGGCTATCGTCGTCAATTTCACGCCATGCGTAATATTCAATCTTGCGGATAAATACAGGATTAGAAGCTGTGCACGCCATGATTGCATGTTCATAATCAAGTTTGGGAAGTTCCGAGCGTTTATTTGCGTAATAATCGCACATCGCTGTAAGAAGCGAGCGGGAAATTTTTGTAATTCCGATAAGCTCGCCGTAGGTAGAACCAAGTTGCGCTTTGTTTTTTGAAAGCGCTTTCAAAAAAGAACCATTAGCCGCTTCTAAATATACTTCATCTCCTGAATCAGTTGCGCCGGAAGCGAGGATAACATTTTCATGAATATCGTTGCAAAGGACATTAAGCCCTATGCTGTCGTAGATAAGGTCTGATTCCAAAAGTAGAAAGTCGTCAGTTACATGAGGAGCGCATACGCTTAAAGTAGCCATACTGCTTGTTGTCTCGTAATCGGCGCTGAAAGCTGTTTGTATTGCCGGATATTTTTTGGCAAGCTCATCGTATGCTTCGGCATGATAACCCGTACCAATAATTATTTTTTCAACGCCGCAGGCGAGCAGTTTTTGTACCGACCATTCAACAATGGCAATACCGCCCAATTCAAGAAAACCTTTCGGCATTGCAGCTGTTTTTTCTTTAAGACGCGAACCAAGCCCCGCCGCGACAATAACCGCCTGTTTTATCATATTTGATCCTTTATAAACTTCATAAACGCTTCTTTATTTTCCTGCGGCGTAGATTTTGGCCGCCCCAAATCATTACGCGCGCCTTTCTTTACTTTTACTTCAATAAAAGTAAGCCCTTCGTTTTTTTTAGATAAAATATTATTAAGTTCTTCTTTTGTTTTAACTTGATACACTTTCGCGTAACCACAAGCTTTAGCGACAGCCGGAATATCAATAAATGGCGCTATAGTTGGCTGTCCTCCGACAGAATCATGAGCGCCGTTATTAAGAACTATATGGCAGTAGTTATGCGGTTTTTGCGTTCCGATAGCGGCGAAAGAGCCCATGTGCATAAGAGCCGCGCCGTCTCCGTCAAGGCATGTAACTTGCATTTGCGGTTTTTGCAAAGCGATGGCAAGCGCAATGGAAGAAGCGTGCCCCATAGAACCTACGGTAAGAAAATCACGAGCATGACCTGCACCCGCCTTGTCGCGTAACTCGTACAATTCGCGTGAGATCATTCCGGTAGTGGATACGATAATTCCTTCTCTGTTAGCCGCAATTTCTTCGATAGCTTCTTCGCGCGTCATTTCCGCTTTATGTTCTTCTTTTTTCTGAAGGGTATAAGGCGTAAATGTTTCTTTGCGTATAACAAGGGCGTAAGGAGAACCTGTTTCTGAAATTGTTTTAAAACAAGTTTCAATCTGGCCGTTTACACTGTTTTCGTCTTTTTCAAGTACGGCGTAAGGAATACCCATGCTTTCAAGGAGAGAGCAGGTAACTTTGCCCTGTTTAACATGCTGAGGCTCGTCATGTACGCCGGGTTCTCCTCGCCAGCCTATAACAACAACTAACGGTATGCGGTAAACGTCGTTATCCGCAAGAGAGAGCAGGGGATTGACCGCGTTGCCAATGCCTGAATTTTGCATATACACAAGCGGTATGCGGCTGGTAGCAAGATGATAACCGCAGGCTAGTCCGACAGCGGCTCCTTCGTTAACAGCTATAATATGATTATGCTTTTCAGTGTTATCTGTAATATACGCGCAAAAATCTTTAAGGAGAGAATCGGGAACGCCTGAAAAAAAACCTACTCCCTTTTCGATGAGTTTATTGTAAAAATATGACGCTTCTATCAATTACTTGCCGCCCGGAATTAATTCAAGTATTTCTTTAATCGGCATACAAACAGCGTCCGCTTCCAAAGAACGCTCATTTTCCAAAATCATTTTCGCGGTGTTCATCATTGCGGGGTAAGCGGAACGAAGCATGTGGTTTGCGTAGATAATAATATTCGCGCCCCAAGAGGCAAGTTCTTTCTCTGTAAATTTGTTATACGTTGTGGGCACAAGAACAATCGGTACATGGGGATAATCGGCGCGGAAAAGCGAGCAAAATTCTTTAATATCGTCGCCTGATTTTTCTTTGCTGTGTATCATAACACCATCAGCGCCTGCGTCGACAAAAGCATGCGCTCTTTCCATTGCGTGAGAGACGGGGAAACCCGCAATTAAACTTTCAAGACGAGCGATAATCATAAATTCTTTTGTAACCTGCGCTTTTTTGCCGGCTTTAATTTTGTCGCAGAATTCGGGAATAGGGCATAATTCCTGATTCACATCAGTACCGAAAAGCGAATTTCTTTTAAGACCGGTTTTGTCTTCTATAATGACTGCGGATATACCATTCCGCTCAAGGGTTTTTACCGTGAAGGAAATATGCTGACCGCCTGTGTCTCCATCAAAAATTATCGGTTTTGTAGTACATTCAAGAATATTTGTTAAATCGTGCAGGCGTGTTGTAAGATCAACCGCTTCAATGTCGGGTTTTCCTTTGCTTGTGGAATCTGTTAAACTTGACGACCACATTCCGTCATAACTGTGTAAACCGTCTTCTTTTTCAATTTCAAGATTTTCTATTATTAAACCGGACAAACCTGAATGCGCTTCCATAATTCTTACAATATGTTTTGTATCAAGAAGTCTGCGAAGTGTTTTTAAACGAATGTCCGGCGTTGTTCCAATGGAACGTATCGCCTCATTAAGTGAAGATGAATTAACTCCTGCGGTATAGGGAATCTCGATAACTTCGCCGCCAATTTCTTTCATTACCGCAAAAACTTCATCGCGTTCTTTTTGCAAGGGACCGCTCTTCCAGTCGTCTCCGTGAATGATGTAATCCGGTTTTAATTTTCGCAGGTTAGGCACATAACTCCATTCTTCCTGAGGAATTACCTGCGCAACGCCCTTAACGTTTTCGATTACGTCCTTTCTTTGTTCATAAGTTAGATAGGGCAGGCGTTTATGAGACGCTATAGCGGAATCGGTTAACAGTCCTACAGTTAATTCGCCTAGTATCGCGCCCTGGCGGATAATATTGATTATGCCGGGGTGAATAATGTCGCCGCGCATTCCAAGGTATACTGTTTTTTGATTGCTCATAGCGTAAAATCCTTTACAATATTATATACTTTTCCGGCGGAAATGTCATAGGAATATTTTGCGATAATAGCGTTCGGGTTTTCAACAGGATCATTCAACAAAATGTCGAGATCTATGTCGATGTCATACGGGTCGATATAATGCGCTGTTTTTCCGTAGATTTCAGGAAGACTCGCCGCTTTTGCAATAATTATCTGCGCTCCGCATAACAGAGCTTCAAGCGGGGTAAGACCGAAACCTTCATAATAAGAAGGCAAAACAAACGCCAGACATTTTGTCATTAGGGCTTTTACTTTGGAATCATCAAGATAATCCAACAAGATTATATTTTTAGGTATTTCATCGTCCAGTTCATTAACTTTTACGGTTGGAAGACTTGTTCCGGAAATAGCAAATATTGATTCAGGATGTCTTTTCGCATATTCAATAATCCATTTGATATTTTTACGTTTTGATAAACTTCCCAGCGAAAAGAAGAATTGTTTTTCTTTAAGCGCCGGAAATTGTTCAAATATAGAAAAATCAGGCTCAATATTACGGATATGATCAGCGCTGCTGTAAATAACATTTATTCTTGAAGGAGCAATATTAAATGTTTCGCTGATTTCTTTTTTACTGTATTCGGAAACAGTCGCGATTATTTTTGCAAAATTTGCGATAAGGCGGTATTGAATTCTGTTATAAAGTCTTATTAATTTATCTCTTTTACTGACAAAATCTTCGGGAAAAAATTCGCAGTAAATATCATGCAGGAAAACAATGCCGGGAACAAGGGGCAGGGCAGTGTTGCCGAATTCAAGAATGGTATATTTTTTGTTTTTAAGTAAAAATCCCTGCAAAGTAATCATTTGCCAGTGAATATTTGAATCGCCCTTTTTTTCAAGTCTGATAACTTCAAGGTTTTTATAATCGGGAATATTTTTGGCATTAGACGGAATTGCAATGGCAATTTCATCTTTTGCGCAAATTTTGTCCAGACGGCGGGTAATTTCATAGGCATAACGTTCTATGCCTGTAAGCCTGCGGCAGAGAAAATCACCGTTAATTAATACTTTCTTTTTGTAATTCATTTAATCCATTCCGAAAATGTTTTGTCCAATTCTTTAAGGCGGTTTTCATAGATTTGAGGGAATAAAAAATCACGCGTTTTTTCTGAAACTTCGCGGTTCAATTCGCCGTTTTCTATTTTTTTTATAATATCTGTAAGTAAATCAAGCGCCTCGTTATGAGTTTTATAAACAAATAGTTTTTTATCAAGATCGGTATTTTGAATTGCTCCGTAGTTTTTTAAAAGAATCGGCATACCGAGCGATATTGCCAGTAATATTTTTGCGGAAAAATTACAGCGGCTCAGATGTAAAGAAAACCTTTTACTGTACGGAATAATAAAAACCGACGAGGATAAAACCGGTTTTATATATTCATCATATTCAAGATATCCATGAAAAATAATATTGTCATTTATTTTTTTTTTATATTTGAAAGAACCTATTATATTGAAAGTATAATCCGGAAATCTGTTTGAAATTTTTTTGATCAGAGGTAAATCAATTTCGCCCCCGCCCATAAAAACAAATTCTTTTTTTATTTGAATATCCTTAGCGTGAAGGATGGGAATAAATCCTGAATGACAAAAAATAAATTTTTTGGAATATTTGGACGGATACAAATCTGCCGGTATCGCGCTGGAAACAAAAACCGATTTCTCTATCGTATTATATTCAAGTTTCCTGTAAAAACGGCGGTTAGAATTAAACGCTATTTCAGGCGCATCCGCCAAGCGGTAAATTATCTTATTGCTAAGGACAAGTGAAAAATATGTGGGATAGCCTGATTCCAGAACTACCCAATCGTATACGGAAAAATCAATCTGTTTTTGGTTTTTAATAATATATAAAAAAAAGAAACAGAGCATAAAACCTGGTAAAAATATTCTGTATTTATCACGATATAATTTTGTGAAATCGTAAAAATAAAGCTGCCGGATATTTGAAGTAACTTGTTTTTCGGGGATATTTTTTCTTTTTAAAAACACCAAATGATCAACAGAATAACCTTTTTCGGCGAGTAATGTGGTTATTAAATCTATACCGCGGTTTGTTTTTTTGTATTCACGGTCGCTGACAACAAGAATTTTCAAAGTTTAAATACCTTTCCGTCTTCAATCGCTACATTTTTTATTACATTACGCATATCAACAACCAATTTTGCTTTTTCTTTAATGTGTTTTGCGTCAAAACAACTATGATTGGTAGTAAAGACAACACAGTCCGCTTTTGAAATTAAATCATCGGTAAGTTCCGAACCCTTATAAGAATTACCGTGATCATCTGTTACTTCTGAAATATAAGGATCATGATAAATAACATTTGCGCCTTTTTTCTTTACCTGTTCCATTACCAAAAGAGCGGGACTTTCTCTTGGATCGTCAATATCCGGTTTATACGCTACGCCTAAAAATAAAACAGTAGAGCCATTCAATGATTTTTTATGACGGTTTAAAGCAAAAGAAATTTTGTTCATCATACGATGAGGCATACGGTCGTTTATCGCGCCTGCAGTATGTATCATAGAAAGTTCAAAGTTATAATTTTTTGCTATATGTTCAAGATAAAAAGGATCAAGCGGTATACAATGTCCGCCGATACCCGGACCGGGATAAAATGCCTGAAAACCATAGGGTTTTGTTTTTGCCGCTTCTATAACTTCCCATATATCGATATTCATCTTGCCGGAAAGAAGCGCAAGTTCGTTTATCAAAGATATGTTCACAAGCCTGTATGTATTTTCAAGAATTTTTACCATTTCGGCAATACGCGGCGAAGATACTATATGCAAATGTTTTATTCCAAGACCGTATAATGCTTCGGCAATTTGTTTTGCCTCTTCGCCGAGAGCGCCTACAACTTTTGGAGTGTTATCTGTTTTATAATCCTTGTTACCCGGATCTACGCGCTCAGGGCTGAAACACAGCCAAAAATCTTTCCCTTCTTTCATTTTGGATTCGCGCTCAATAATAGGCTTCATAAAATCTTCGGTAGTGGTTGGGTAGGTTGTGCTTTCAAGACTAATGAAAGTGCCTGATTTCATGTTTTTCGCGATATCAATACAAGATTGTTCAATATAACTCATATCCGGTTTTTTGAATTCATCAAGCGGAGTTGGAACGCAGATAATAACCGCGTCACATTCTTTTATACGGGAAAAATCTGTTGTGGCGGAAAGTTTTTTTGAATTTAATACCGCGTTTTTTAAATCTTCGTCAGTTACATCGCCGATATAATTCTGCGCGTTATTTACCGCTTTTGCTTTTCCTTCACTTTTTTCAAAACCAAGAACTTCTACGCCGTTACGCGCAAAAGTAACCGCAAGCGGCAGTCCCACATAACCAAGTCCTATAATACCGATTTTTACGGTTTTATCCGAAATTTTTTTCAAGATTTCCGTGTTTGCCATTTTTGTCCTCCGAATAATAATTATATAATAACAAAAAAAATCATTTTAATAAATCACATATTTTTTTTGCGCAGTTTCCGTCGCCGTAGAGGGACGGATATTTTGCGGGAATATGAATATGTTTTACCGTTTCCGTGATTTTATCCGTATTTGCGCCGGTAAGAGTATTCCAGCCTGAATCGACTAATTCAACCCATTCGGTAGAATCCCGCATTGTAATACAGGGTTTACGGAAAAAAAACGCTTCTTTTTGAACGCCGCCTGAATCGGTTAAAACAGCGGAACAAGCTGATTCATAAGCTATCATTTCCAAGTAACCGACAGGATCAATCATCTTTACATGAGAATCTAATTTTAAATTTTGCTGTTCAAGTATTTTTCTTGTTCTTGGGTGAATAGGAAAAATAAAACTATAGTTTTTTAAATTATTTACGGCATTAACAATAGATGTAAGCCTTTTAGAATCATCGGTATTTTCAGCGCGATGAATTGTTAATAAAATAAAATCTTTTTCTTTTAAATCAATATTGCCTTTTTCACGGTAATATAATGAAGCTTCATACATAATGTCGCCTGTTAACTGTACGCACTTTTTGTCCGGAGAGGGTAGAGTAGAGCCATTATCTGATATACCTTCATGTTTTAAGTTGTCAATAGCCGTTTGCGTAGGGCAGAAAAGCCATGTAGAAAGATGGTCGGTTAGCCGCCTGTTTTGTTCTTCCGGCATTGCCATCATGAAAGAACGAAGTCCCGCTTCCACATGCGCGACAGGAACATGAATTTTACTTGCCGCCAACGCGCCCGCTAAAGTTGAATTGGTATCGCCGTATACCAAAACAGCGTCGGGTTTTCGTTCGAGAATAACTTCCTCAATCTTTTCAAGCATCAATCCTGTAGTTTTTCCGTGGCTGCCGGAACCTACATGTAGATTAATATCGGGTTTTGGTATATCCATTTCTTCAAAAAAAACATCGCTCATGTTTTGGTCATAGTGCTGACCTGTATGCAGAAGCGTTTCTGTAATGCCGCATGACGGGTTATCGCGGAAGAAACGGCTTAAAACCGCAGCTTTAATAAATTGCGGACGCGCGCCGATGATAGTTAAGATATTCATTATATTGTTACCTTAAAAGCGTTAAACCAAAGAATAAAATTGATAAATATCCATATACTTGTTATACCTCTTTTGTTTTGTACCGCAAATAATTCGTTCCAATTTTTTTCCAGTAAAGGCATATTTATAATTTCTTTAAGATAAGGATTATTATTTCGGAAAAGCAGGGGTTTAATTGATTTTAGCCAATCATATTCGGGCGTCTCAAAACCAATTTTATCAATGCGCGTTTTTATTACATCGGGAATAATGCCCGACATGGATTCGCGTAATAAATATTTGCTCCAACCGTCATGTATTTTATAAACGGAAGGAATAGAAAAGACATATTCTATTAAGTTTATGTCATCTGCAAATGGAGTGCGCGACTCTATTGAAAATCTCATGGAATTTCGGTCTTCATATTTTAATAAATTCGGCAATGAAGAATACGACATAAAAGTATATAACATTTGATTTAATGTATTAAATGTATACTTTTTATATGATTTATTATCATCAATTTTAATATAACTATGCCATGTTACAGGATCATTATTTTTTATTATCTTCTTTAATGAATTCTTTATTTTTTTTGGTATTATTTTTTTTATTTTAGAAAAAAGGGCAATGTTATTTATTGATTTTTGTTTTTTAGAAGTATTGATATTAGAAATATCACTTTTAATAGACAGAGGTGTATTCTGAATATGAAGCTGTTCATTTTCAAGTAATTCTTTATCATTGTTATTTCTTGCCTCTGTATAAAACATATTGTAATAAGGCGTGTATCCCGTAAACAGTTCATCACCTCCTTGACCGTCAAGCATTACTTTTAATCCTGCCTCTTTTGCTGTTTTTAAAACTCTATATTGAGCATAGATGGAAGTAGAGCCAAAAGGAATATCCTGCGAATAAATCAGATCCGATAAATCCTGTTCAAGTTCTTCTTTCTGAGGAAAAGTTTTGTGCCAATCTGCGGAAACATTATCGACAACATGTTTTGCCCAATTACTTTCATCAATTATTGAATTATTATAACAGGCAGTTACAACTCCTTGTTTTGGACCAATTGAATTATAGGATTTGGATTCTAATAAATTTTTAATAGAACAAACAATAGAAGAGGAGTCAATTCCTCCGCTTAAACATGAACCGACAGTAACATCAGCGTTTAACCGTAAATCAACGGCATTTAAAACTCTTTCTTTTGTGCCTTCAATATATTCGCGGCATTTTTTTTCGTTAAATTTTTCATAAGTATCAATAAAAGGTAATTCATAATAACGTTTTATATCCAATTTATTTTTTGATAAATCGTAAATAAAATAATGAGAAGGCTGTAATTCAAATATTTCGTCAAAGAAAGTATCTTCTCCAAGATTTAAAAGGCCGGTATGTAAAAAGGCCGCAGAAGAGTTATAATTTAATTTACTTGAAATGTCATTTGCGGCTAAAAGCCCTTTTATTTCCGAATTAAAAGCAAAAATTTTATTATTATGCGTATAATATAAAGGCTTTACACCAAAACGATCCCTTGCCCCAAAGAAAATATTTTTTTTGGCATCGTAAATTACAAAAGCCCACATGCCGTTAAGATGCCGTAAACAGTCAATGCCCCATTTTTCATAGGCGTATAGCAACACTTCGGTATCTGCGCTGGATTTATAATGAAAATCAGAAAGCTCATTTTTAAGCGATTTATAGTTATAAATTTCGCCGTTAAAAGTTATCCAAATATCGCGGTTAGCGTTTGTCATAGGTTGATGACCGGCTGCAGAAAGATCGATTATAGAAAGCCGTCTATGCGCAAGATATACATTAGCGTTAGCGCCGAAATTTAAAATAGGCGGAAGATTTACAGGAGTTTTTTCTCCGCCAAGCTCTGTAACAACTCCCGAATGCGAATTTATCGCTATAAAACCTTCGCCGTCAGGTCCCCTGTGAGAAATAGTGTCTGACATCTTTTGAATATCAGAAGTATCTTTTAAAGCGTTATGATAACTTATTCCGGTTATACCGCACATTGTTTATTCTCCCGCCAATTCAGAAATTATCTCTCTTATTTTGTCAATATTAACTTCCGCGCTTAATTCTTTTGCGTATTTATCTGTATTATTTTTATATTCCATAATTTTTTCAGGTGTTAATTGCGAAATAGCTTTTGCAAGAGATTTTGGAGTAAAGTCTTTTGAATGAACTCCTAAATTATATTGCTTAATAATTTTTACCATTTCTATTGAAGGACCAATTGCAATTGCTAATCGAGCTTGTATAAATTCAAATAGTTTGTTTGGAAGTGCGTGTTTATAATTATATATTTCCGGTAATAATAAAAATAATCCTATATCATAGGCATTAAGAGTATTTACAATTTCAGAAAAAGGAACAGATTCAATAAATTTTATATTTTTGTATTTACCGGAGATGTTAACTAAATAATCATAATATATTTGCTCGCTTTTAACCAGCATAAATGTTAATTCATATTTATCAGGATTAAGATATTTCATCATTTTTATCATTAATTCTAATTTGCGTGCTTTTATTGCTCCGCCATGATGTATAAGACGTATTATCTCTCCATCTATAGGATTTGGTTTCAAAGTATCGTTATACTCAGCGGCGTTAGTTACAATTTTGACAAAACCTTCCGGGAAACAAAAAAAATGTTCATATTCTTTTGCAATTCCATTACATACCGCAGACATTATATTTATATCAGCCTTACATTTTTTTAGAGCATATATTATTAATGGTCGTGTTTCTAAATACCATTTTAATGAAATCCTTTCTTTCGGCGCGTATTCATGAGCGTCAAAGTAAATTTTTACATTCCATAATTTATTTTTTTTTAATTCTGAAGCAAGATATAGACCATCCCAGTCATTTGCGATTATTATGTCAGGTTTTTCTACATCATAGGATAATATAAATTTTATGTTAAGTCTTTCTTCAAGCCGCTTATTTATTTCAGTCCAATAATGTATATTTAAACGTCTTTTTACCTTCTGCAAAATTGTTCTTTTTATTGGTTCTGATTTGTTGCAACTGTAAAATATTATATTTTCGTCATTAATATGAGTTTGACCAATTGTTAAGATTTTATAATTATCTTTTAAAGCCTGTACTTGTCTTATGATTCTGGGATCGCGATGAAGCGGTGAATATGATATTATCAAAACAGTTTTCATGTATCTAATTCAGAAATTATTTCTTTTATTTTGTTCATATTTTCTTCGGCGCTTAACTCTCTTGCGTGTTTATCAGCATTGTTTTTGTATTCCATAATTTTCTCGGGTGTTAATTGTGAAATAGCTTTTGCGAGAGATTTTGGTGTAAAATCTTTTGAATGAACTCCTAAATTATATTGATCAACAATTTTTACCATTTCTATTGAAGGACCAATAGCTATCGCCAGACGAGCTTGTATAAATTCAAATAATTTGTTTGGAAGAGCATATTTATAATTAAAACTTATTGGTTTTAATATATAGACGCCAATATCAAAGTTATTTATTGTACTTGTAATCTTAGAAAATGGAACAGGTTCAATAAAATTTATATTTTTATGATTTTTTGCTAATTTTAACAAGTAATTATAATATCCGGGATCCGCCCTTGTTATCATAAAATTCAATTCATATTTTTGAGGATCAAGATATTTCATCATTTTTATCATTAATTCAAGTTCTCTTTCTTTTTGTGAAATTCCATGATGGATAAGACGGATTTTATTTTTTATTTCATTTGGTTTTAATGCATCTTGATATGCGGAGGCATTAGTAATGATTCTAATAGTATTAGGAGGAAATTTAAAGAATTTTTCATATTCTTTTGCGATACCATCGCAAACAGTAGACATGACAGAAACATATTTTATGCTGTTTTGTAATGCCCAATTAATTAACGGCTGCGAAAAAAATTTCCATTTTAAAGATTTTGAGTATTCTGTCGGTGCATATTCATGAGCGTCAAAATATATTTTTGCGTTCCAATTATTAATTTTATTTAATTCATAGGCCAAGTATAAGCCATTCCAGTCATTTGCGATTATAAAATCGGGTTTTTGAATATTTTGAGAATTTATATATTTAGTATTTACACCTTTAAAAAGATGAGAGGAAAAATAAGCATCAATTTGTTTAAATTTTATATTAAACAATATATTTATTGTAACTAAGAAATAAGTATAGAACTTTTTAAATCTTTTTTTTAATACCTTTAGCGCTTTTTTAAGAAATAAATTCTTTTTTATTAGAGAAAAATAACGTTTTATTTTTTTATTTATACTATTTGTTCTATTATATTCTTTAATTATTAATTGTTGTTCTTTATATGTACGAATAGTATTATAAAATATTATACTATTATCATTTATAGGAGTATTACCAATAGTTAGTATTTTATATTTATCTTTTAATGAATTAACTTGCTTTAATATTCTGGGATCACTATGTAAAAGGGAAAATGAAATAATTAAAATTGTTTTCATAAATTAATCCGTATCCCTTGTTGTAAGAAAATATTATTTAAATGACTAATTATTGCGTCATTAGAAAAATTATTTTTTATATAGTCGTAACCGTTTTTTGCATACTCGATTATTTCTTGCGGATTATCCAAAAGATATTTTAAATTTTTGTAAACTTGCCAGTCATCAGTTTCAAACCATACCTTATTAAAGGGATATGGAAATTGATCCGCTTTGGCGGACATAAGAACAGCGTTTCCTGTTGCCATAGCTTCAAGCCCGAATATACCGGGAATAAACGCATAAAATTGATTAAGCACAATATGCGATTTTTTTAATTCTTCAATTACTTCTTCATGCGGTTTATCTATTAGCTCAATATAATTAAAAATATATCCTTCATTTTGTAAAGCTTTGATTACACTTCTAACTATTTGTGTGCCTTTTATAACCGGAGAAGAAGGAGCATGAAGTATATTTAATGGTTTATTGTTAAATTTATCAGGGTTAAAATAAAATATCGAATTATTAATAAGGGGAGGGAAGAAATATTGATTGCTTTTTATGTATGAATATTGATCAATTTTATGTGAAAAAATAATAGTTCCGTATTTATCAGCTTGCTCAGCCAATTGTTTTTTTTCTTTGTCATAAGAATCTGATAAAAAGTATTCAGGTTGATTATATTCCACATATGTATTAAAATTAATTGATTTACAGTAATCAAGATAAAGTTTTCTGGAGCGAATATCATCGCCTAGAAAATTATAAACAATCGGAATATTTTTCTTTTTAAGAAATTTAAAATCATTTTCTCTGTTTATTAAAAACCCGTCTGTCCATAAATAAATAAAACATATTGCATTTTTTGCAAGTTTTCCAAAATAATATGACGAATATAAACATTTTAATAATTTTCCTTTCCTGCTTAAATCAATATCGTAATGATTTTTTTTATAAAAAACATTACTGTTTTTACAAACAATAATACATTTATCATTAAATAATGATTTCATGTTATATAATATGTTTGCAATTTCACTGACGCCAATTATAATTTTCTTTTCTTGTTTTGGTGTAATGTTATAAGTAAACGAACAAATGAGCTTTTGAATATTTCTTTTTGAGAAACCGATAATATTTTTTATTATTTTCTTGATTTTAGATAGCATTATTTAAATTTTTTAAAATACTTAATTAATCTTGCAACCTTTTACTGGCTTCCTCTAAAATTTTCAGCAAGCGAATACCTTGTTCAGGACTTGAAAAAGATTGCTTCTTGTTTTTTATACAGTCTACAAAATGATTAACGCTGGCATATAAGGCATCATACATTTTAACATCGGGCGATAATACGTCTCCTGTCCTTGTCTTTACTACATAGACATTATATTCGCTGTTATCAACTTTTGAGACCAAACCGCTGTCATATATTTTTAGCTTTTCTACCATTGATACATCGTCATAAACAATCATTTTTTTTGTTCCTGCAATAATTAATTTGCGCTCTTTTACAGGGGAAAGCCAATTTGATTTAATATTTGCAATAAGATTACCGTATTTTAACTGTAAAAAAGTTGTTACCTCGCTTTTATTTATACTCTTATGTCCAATTGCATATAGAGCGTCCGGATATCCGGGATTAAATAAATAATCCATGATGGATAAATCATGAATTGCCAAATCCCACATGGCATTTACATCTTCTTTTACTTGCCCCAGGTTCATGCGTGACGCGTCAAAATAAATTATATCTCCAATCTCGCCTGTATCATATAATTCTTTTATTTTTTGCGTGTATGGGTGATACATCATTATGTGGTCAATATGAATAGTTTTATTTAATTTTTCCGCAAGGGCTTTTAATTCAACAGCCTCTGATATAGTTGATGTAAACGGTTTTTCCACGTATACATGTTTCCCCGCTTCAAGAGCCTGTTTTGCCAATTGAAAATGTGCGCTTGTTTCTACCGCAAGCGCTACAGCGTCAATACTCTTATCATTTAAAATTTTATTAAAGTCAGATTCATAATTAACCTGCTGTATGTATACGCTTTTTGCAACATTAAGCCGTTCTTCTTTTTTATCGCAGATTACGGAAAAATTTATTTCAGGATTATTATACAGTTGTTTTGCGACATTGGGTCCCCAGTAACCATAACCTATTAAAGCAATATTAATCATAATAGTAACCTCTTACTTTAGTTTATATATATTTATTTTGAAATCTTTGTAAATTCATTACAATGCTCGCAAAAACCGTCTGATAATCTGTTTCCGCATTTACACACATATCCAATCTGTTTCGCAGGATTTCCTACAACTAACGCATGAGGCGCAATATTTTTTGTAACAACACTGCCGGCTCCTATCATAGCATATTCACCTATTGTAACACCGCACACAATTGTAGCGTTTGCGCCAATGGAAGCTCCTTTTTTTACGGTTGTCTCCGTAATTTTCCATGATGAATTAAAAGCTCTTGGCACATGGTCATTTGTAAAAGTAGCATTAGGACCGACAAATACGTCATCTTCTATTTTAACTCCATGATACACAGATACGCCGTTTTGTATTTTAACTCTATTACCGATAATTACATGTTCATCTATGTATGTATCTTTACTGATAATACAATTTTCTCCTATTTGTGAATGTTCTCTAACTTGAGAGTTTATCCATATCTTTGTGCCTTCGCCGATTTTGGCATCAGAAGAAATATGCGCTGAATCATGTATAAAAACACCCATAAAAATTATTCCTTATAGTTCTTTTAAATATTTAACGAATTGTGTGTATTGTGTTCCCGCTCTGTAATTAGCTTCCCAATATTTTCTGCATGATTTTCTTAATGTTTCTTTCTCTGAATTTGTCATTAAGGCAAATTTATGCAATGCGTTAATTAGCTCTTCTACACAATTATCAGGATCAAGTAATATACCGGTTTCATTATTGACTAATTCGGGAACACCGCCTACGTTACTTGCAATTACAGGAATACCAAAAGATAAAGCCTCCATCATCGAAACAGGATTACCGCCTTCTGACTCGGTTGTAGATAAAAAACAATCAAAATAGTTATCATAATAGTATTTTTTTACAGAATTATTATCAAGATGACCCATAAAATTATAAGTAATATTCTCTTTATTTTCCAATAAATTCTTTGCCATGTTTTCTATTTCGTTTTTATCTATGCCGTCACCTATGTGAACCCATTTAATCGATATATCTGTTATTTTTGAAAGAGCTAATATTATAAGGTTAATGCGTTTTCTCTGTTCTATAAATGCACAACTGACAATATTTATGCATTTATTTTCAGATACAGAATTTTCAGTGTCTTTTAATATATATGGGTTTTCAGTACCTAGTTTTGACAAAACATATTTATTTTTATGTGTTCCTGCAAATTTGCGGATGTAATAGTCATATAATGCTTTACTTGCAAAAAAAACACGATCTATATATTTATCCATCCATTTTTTATATGGTTGATAATTATCTTTTTGTTCATGTTCATAAGAATCCCCGCCATGAGTTCTTGTTACACACTTTATATTTTTATTAAAATATTTTTTTATTATTATAGAAGCCATTGCTCCAAAATCAAACCAATATGAATATAAAAGTTTTATTTCTTTATTTTTTGAGATATATTGATTTAAAAAAAATGCTATTTGTTTTGAATAATGTAGAAAATACTTAGCTTTTTCTAATGTATTAAATGAATATTTCTTATATTTATGCAGGATAGAAATTTCTTTATGTAATACAAAATAATCTTTTAAAGAAAAAATAAATAAATAAAAATATAATGAAATACAGTTATTCAAATTATATATTTTTAATAAAAAATAATATAGATTCAGTTTTTTCCATATTTTTTGTGTCCAGTAATTTATGTCTAATCGTCTTTTTACTTTTTGTAAAAAAGTTCTTTTTATATTTGAAGGTAATTCTGAGGAAGATGTATAAGATTGTAAATTTATAATGCTATAAGATAATATATTATCACTATTAAGAAAAACATCCTTAATACAGCCATTCTTTTTAAAAGGATATGAAAATATATGCCGTGATATAAGAACAAAATTGGACGGCATATCTATTTTTTCATGCAGTGATATATCTCCGGCTATACATAGAACATGAACTTTGTCAAAAGCTTCAGAAAGAAAAGGCGCTTCCTGTTTGATGAAAAAACAATCACCGTAATTATAAGGATAATAATATGTTATTAATAAAACTTCCAAAGTAATAGTTTCCTAAAAAGCGGTATTGTCAGAAAATTTCCATTTAATATCAGGAGAAATGCTGACTTCCGGCATGCCTTGAGGGTGATTCCTGGTAATATTTGATATACTAAATTTTATAGCAACATTATATAAAGAATGGTCAATATATGATATTATATTCGGAATATATAAGCCAAACGAAATATAATATTCATTTATGGTAAATAAATCTTTTGGAATTTTAAAATAAATAGTATTAATTCCCGGGACAGGTATATAATTTTTCTTTATATCTTGAGGACATGTATAAAATATTGGTTCTCTTGAAATGGATGAAAATACAAAATAAGGGATTAAATTAGGTTTAATTTCTTTTGCGTTAAAAACAAATTTAACAATATAATTTTTATCGGCAGATATATCAGAATTAATTTCCGAACCATCCTCTTCTAGCAATTCCAAAGACAAAGGAATATACGGTAAATCATTAGATAAATCGTTGTTATTCCATTTTAAATTATTTGTATTATTTATATTATTTATATTTTTATTTAAATAATAAGATGTTATTTTTTGTATATTATTAGATATCTCCAAAATTCTTCCTTTTTCTAAAATAATGCCGCAATTACATAAATTTTCAACCGCAACCATATTATGGCTTACAAACAATACCGTTTTGCCCTCACCGGTACTCAAATCCTGCATTTTACCTAAGGCTTTTTTTTGAAATTCATCATCTCCTACAGCCAGAACTTCATCGGCTATTAGTATATCGCTGTCTAAATGAGCGGCTACCGCGAACGCCAATCGTACATACATTCCGCTTGAATAGCGTTTAACAGGCGTATCAATGTGTTTTTCAATTCCGCTGAAATCAATAATGCTGTCCAATAATTCATCTATTCGGCGTTTTTTCATTCCAAGAATAGCGCCGTTTATGTATATATTGTCTCTGCCTGATAATTCACCATGGAATCCTGTTCCTACTTCCAAAAGACTTGCGATTTTTCCTTTTATTTTTATTATTCCTTCCGATGGGGTAGTGATACGTGAAAGTATTTTTAAAAGCGTGCTTTTTCCGGCGCCGTTTTTTCCGATAATACCAAGGCGGTCTCCTTGCTTTACATCAAAACTTATATCTTTTAACGCCCAAAAATGATCTTTATCGCCGGAGTATTTATCTTCTCCTATTTTAGAATGCGGGTCTTCTTTCTTGCGTTTTATCGCCGCCCATGTTTGAATATCCTGCCATAAAGTGCCGTTGTTTATTTCACCCAAACGGTACATTTTAGAGAGATGTTCAACTTTTATGGCAAGGTTAGACATGTGTTAATTATTCCCTAATTCTTTCTTATCCGTTACATATCTTCCTAAAAAATGAAATATCTAACGTGAACCGCCATTTTGATGACAAATTTCATAAATATCATGTACAGCCCAAAATGGATTATCAGTGTGTAATGCCCACCAATGTTCAAAAATAAAATCCAACCCGCCATATTTTTTTAAGTATCGGTATGCTTCTTGTTTATTCATTTTGTATGAACGCGCAAATTCAGGAATGATAAATGTAACAAATCGTAACTTATCCCGTTTTTCGCCATCTTCTAATATATTTTTAAACATATAAAACCTCGTTTTTTATGTTAAATTCTTATTTTTTATTTCTTGCTTTAACAACTCATATGCGTTATTCCAAGGTTTCCGGTATAAGTCCGTTGTCTCATCTGTTATCTGTTGATAAACGTCAGAATTAAAATATATATCTACAGCTTTTTCTTCGGATATATTATAATCCTTAACAAGTGATTGTGTAATAGCATCGTCAATATCAAGCATTGATAAATCAGATTTCTTATTTATCCACTCAATCATCTGCAATGAAGCCATTGTACAAAAAGCAATCTGATGTGATGGGCTTTTGAATTTTAATTCTTCCAGAAAATCAGCTTTTGATATTTTCCCTGCTAAATATGCAAAAATACGCTGTGCTATATCATCATTAGCAACAGGTCCTTCTACTATATCATAATCATGTGTTGAAGCATCAAGCCGTCTATTTTCTACAACAAAATCAAGCCATTTTTCATCATAGTTATTGAAACGCAACACTTTAAGTTTAATACTCTCAAAAGCGTTTTCAAAAATATTATATTCAGTTACATATCCATTACTGTTATTTATTCGTCCTTTCCTTTTCGCCCAAAATTCTGCTTGTTCACGTATTTTTGTTACATAAAATGCTCTGCCAAAATCTCTGCCCACTTCACATTTTGTTAAATCAATAACAGAGATTTCCATATAACTGCCATGATAGACTTTCATTTTATTTATTATCCCAAAGATATATCTTTAATAGAGTAAAGATAATAATTACGTCTAAAACCTGAAATAAATGACAATAATTCGTTTTGTTTCTCTGATAATATATTAAGATGCATATCTATTAAATAAAAGAGTAAAATAATTTATTGTTAATTTATGATAATTATTTTTTCGTCTTTCACTTTTATTAATGGAATCAAAAAATATCTTGGAGACATTATTAATTTTCATAACGGAAAATAACGTACGAATATCATCCATTGTCCCATAATTTAATATAATTTCAACAAGTAATTCATCGCTTACTGTTTCGCTTTTTGGCGCAGGGGAATACCAAAATAAATGTTTATGGTCTTCTATGTATTGTCTTACTTCTATATTTCTCATTTTTTATTACTCAATTCTTTTTGTAAAATTTTATCAATTTACTATTAAATGATTAATATCATCCGCAATAGCTTTGCCGCCCATTGTGTGTAATGCGTCATAATGTTTTATAATATAATTAAAGATATTATATTTTGTAAATAGCTCCATTATTTCTTTAGCTGTTTTGCCCTCTAAATATTTGTATTCTTCAATCACATAAATTAAAAAATCATTTATAGTATCGGTTTTCATAAATTATGCTTCCTCAGGAAAAACAAGCTTTCCTGTTTTTTGTTCCATTTCCAATAATTCAAATAATGCAAGCGGGCTTAAATGCCATAATTTTGTGCTTTCTATTTCAAGTTTTTCATATAAAAGTGAGGTATAAAATGATTTGACAGCATCAATAGGTGTTATTTTATTTCTTTCAATAATTGTTTGTATAATCATAGGAATAAGCATTTGTAATGTCGCTTTAAATTCAATTTTTGTCATTTTATATTTCTCCGAAAAACTGAAGACATTTTAACGCTTCTTCGTTCGTAAAAACAAGTTGATTGTACAAATTGCGAACCTTTAATCGTTTCAATGTTTCTTTTTCGTTTAATGTTCCGTTTTGATAAGCTATAAATGTCTTAAAAACAGTATCGTTGGCAACTGGACCGTAAATAATATCGAAAATTTTGCCATTATAAGTTCCGTTTCTGTTTGCTGATACAAAATCAAGCCATTCTTTATCGGGTTTATTAAAATGAAGACAAGAAAAGCTTTTTAGAATTTTTGTATTTAATGTATAAATACTTATATGAATTTCCGCAGAACCATTTCTGTCCTGAACTTTCTTTGCAAAACTTTTCGCTTGTTCAATATTTGTTGTTGTGTAAAAACCCTGCCCAAAGTCTAATGCTCTTACAGGTTGAATTATTTTTGGTGTTTTAATAAGAATATCGCTTCCATGATAAATCTTAATATCTTTTTTTGAGGAAAGTATTTCTTTAAATGATATGTTATTGCTCATTTTTATATTTTTTTCAATACAAATTCATCAAACCATTGCGGAACTAAATTTGAATTTGATAAATAAATGTTTTTATCGTTTTTTTCAACAAAAAAATTAAAGGATTTATTTGATTTTTCTGAAGTGTTATCAAATAAATATGCTCTGTCAGATAATTTAAACGCAGTGTATAGATTATTCATTGTTCTGTGGTATCGATCGTTTATTTTTTCATTGGGAACGTCGTGTCCGCCGGTCTCAACCCTGTTTTTTATACGTTGAGAATTTATTAATGGGTCTGATGTAGATATAAAATAAAAATAAATTTTAAAATTAGCTTTTTTGGCGATTTCAATTTCTTTATTCTTGGAATCATGGGAAAATACCGACTCAAATGAAAACGATGAATCTGATTGTATCATTTTATATCTAAGAAAATCCGAAATAGCGGCGGCTAAATAACTATCATTAAAAGCAGGATCTTTAAGAGATATACATTGATCTCTAAAAGCTAAAAGGTCGGCAATGTCATAGTCAACTAATGTTTGAAAAGGCGATAATTTAAGATAACTTATTAACTCGCCGGAAGAAAAATCTATAGGCCAATTATCAAGATTAAGCGATACGGATAAATCTTTAGCGATAAGATCGGGATTTATATGATAATATGAATTAAAAGCGTTAATTTGCGTTAAATATTTATACAGCGTAGATTTTCCCGAGCCATTGGGACCTGCAAAAATTCTAAGCCTTTTTACACGATTACTCATTTTATTGTATATACCGATTTTTCTACTTTAACTTTTGGCTTAACTTTACCGAGAACTTCTATTCTTCCGTCAGCGTATTCTTTAATTATTTCGTCATTTTCAACATAAGTGATTGGAAGCCCTTTGTCTTTTGCTTCTTTTATCGCAAAAAGTCCCGCTTCTCTGCACATTTGCTGAAACGTTTCATATCTCGGAGTACCTATTATTTGTTCGTCTTCATCAAACTTTTTTAAGTTTTTCATAAAAATTTTTCCTTATAATTAAATAACATCAATAAAATTCTGTTCGTTTTGGTTAAACAAAATAAGTCCGATAAAAACCAGAAAGGCGGTAACTCCAAGGCTGATAAGTATCATGTTTGTATTTATCGATGAAACGCCGAATAACCATTTGCGGAAAAGTTCTATAGGAGCGGATATCGGATTTACATAAGCTAACCAGCGGAATTTTTCCGGTATTTCGGAAATAGGATAGACTACGGGAGTAGCGTACATTCCAAGACTTAACGCAAAGCCTACCATGTTTCTTAAATCGCGGTATTTTGTCGTAATCGATGAAATTATAATCCCGGCTCCTACGGCAATGGCGGCTAACCACATAAATATAAACGGAAATAAAATCATAAACCACGACGCTTGAAGCGATGCTCCCGTAAAAACAAAATAAAAAAATAAAATTACAAGCATTAAAAATTGAATAAAAGATTTTATGCTGTTGCTTAATACAAAATTTATGGGCACTACAAGACGCGGAAAATATACTTTGCCGAAGATACCCGCATTATTTATAAACACGTTGCAGGATTCGTTAAAACAGTTGGAAAAAAATGTCCAAAGAATAGTGCCGGAAAAATAAAAAAGCGTGTGAGGGATGCCGTCGGTTCCTATATTTGCAAGACGGCCGAATATAAAAGTATAAATTATCGTGGAAAAAAACGGGCTTATGACAAACCATAATGGCCCCAGAATTGTCTGTTTGTACTGAGTTGTAAAATCGCGTTTTACAAAAAGATAAATTAAATCCCTGTAACGGATTAATTCCCGAATTGGGATTTCAAGTAATTTTCTTTTTGGTTTTATTATTAACGACCAATTTTCGTCGCTCATGTTATATTTTTTCTCCGTTCTTATTTACTTTTCCGTGTACGCGGGCGGGATTTCCGTACGCAAGGGAATAATCGGGGATATCTTTTGTAACAACGCTGCCGGCTCCTATAAGCGCGTATTCCCCGATTGTAACGCCGCAGACTATCGTGGCGTTTGCGCCTATCGATGCGCCTTTTTTTACCGTAGTTTTTTTGTATTCATGTTTTCGCTCAACAAAGGCGCGCGGATTTATTACGTTTGTAAAAACGCACGACGGACCGCAGAAAACATCATCTTCTATGACTACATCGTCATAAACAGAAACATTGTTCTGTATTTTTACGCCGTCTCCGATTATTGCGCGAGAGCCTACGTTTACATTTTGACCAATTGAGCATTTTTTTCCTATTTTTGCGCCGCCCATAATGTGGCAAAAATGCCAAATCTTTGTACCGTCGCCTATTTGCGCGCCTTCGTCTACATAACTTGATTCATGCACAAAATACGGTTTATCGCTCATTTTTTATAAAACTCTCTTATAGTTTCGCAGACAAAACTTACTTCGTCTTCCGTCAATTCCGGAAACATGGGAAGAGCAAGAACAGTTTCGCATAACTTCTCGGATACAGGGAAATCGCCTTTTTTATATCCTAAATATTCAAAACATTTTTGTAAATGAAGCGGAATAGGGTAGTAAATTGATGTTCCAATCTCTTTTGATTTTAAATATTCATCCAAAGCGTCGCGTTTTTCCGCTTTTATGCAAAAAACATAATTTACTTCTTTGCCGCCGTTTCTAATTACAGGAAGTTTTATTTCCGAAATGTCTTTTAACATTTCGCGGTAATGCGCCGCGTGATTCGCTCTTTTTTGAATAGCGCCGTCTATACGGGATAATTTTACATTTAAAATTGCCGCTTGCAACGTATCTAAACGCGAATTATAACCTATATAGTCATGGTGATATTTTTTTGTTGAACCGTGCGTTCTGTAACTTTTCGCTTTTTTATAAAGTTCTTCATCATTAGTAATTATCATTCCGCCGTCGCCGTATCCGCCTAATGTCTTTGTCGGAAAAAATGAGAAAACGCCGAAATCGCCTATAGTACCGGCGTGTTTTAACTCGCCGTTGTAAAGGGTTTTCATGCCAAACGCTTCCGCCGCGTCTTCCAGTACGGTTAAATTGTGTTTTTTTGCAAGTTCCATACAAGCTGTCATATCCGCAGTCTGTAAAAACAAGTGAACGGGAAGAATTCCTTTTGTTTTTTTTGTAATTCTGTTAGCGGCGTCATTCATATCCATACATAAAGTATCTTCATCTACGTCGCAGAATAACGGTTTTCCGTTTAATCGGGCAATACAAGAAGTTGAAGCAAAAAATGTAAAAACAGGAGTGAGAATTTCCGCTTCCTGTCTGTAATTTAAAATATCACAGGCAATTAAAAGCGCATCGCTTCCGTTTGCGACGCCAACTGAATATTTAGCTCCCGTATATTTGCAAATAGCTTCTTCAAAATCCTGAACTTGTTTTCCAAGTATAAACGCGCCTGAATTAAATACATCCGCCGCGGCATTATCAAATTCTTTTTTATAGAGATTATATTCTCTGGTAGCGTCGTAAAATGGTACTTTCATTTTTTAAAATATCCTTTCATGTTAAGAGTGGAAAAATTTAAAGGCAGATTTACAGGTTTGCCTGTTTTTTGCGATTTATAAATTGCAAGTATTATTTCCAGCGCTTTTTTTCCGCTTTCTCCGGAAATTAACGGTTCGCGGTCTTCTTCTACCGCCTCAATAAAATCTTTAAAAAGGGCAGAGTGACCGAAACCGTAAACAGTGGGAGGATCTTTCTCGTTTGGATTCAATACTTTTTCTTCCGTGTCTCCTTTTGTTTCAGCGTCCGCAAAACGCCATGTTTCCAATTTGTTTACGGCAAGTCCTCCGATTACAACAGAGCCTTTTTCGCCGAAAACGGAAAGTGTTTCATTTATATTTTTCGGGAAAATATCGGCGCTTCCCTCGATGATTCCCACCGCGCCGTTTTTAAACTCAATTATCGCGGCGCCGAAATCTTCCGCCTCGATGGGGCGCATAAATCTGCGGGTTTGCGCTTGTACGCGAACAGCGTCTTCACCCATAATCCATTGCAGAAGATCTATACCGTGAGTGCATTGGTTCATCAATGTCCCGCCGTCCTGTTCCCAAGTGCCGCGCCAGGGAGCTTCCGCATAATACGCTTCGTTTCTGTTCCAGCGTATTTGAATAGCGCCGTGAAGAATTTTACCGAAACGTCCGGCATCCAATGCGGCGCGGAGTTTTTGCACGGGCGCGTTAAATCTGTTTTGAAAACAAACCGCAAGTTTAAGATTTTTTCTTTTTGCTGTAGATATCATTAAATCAGCGTCTTTTACGGACAACGCCATCGGTTTTTCGCATATAACGTGACATCCCGCTTCAAGACAGTCTACGGCTATTTTACAATGTTTTCCGGATTCCGACGCTATTGTTACGATATCAGGTTTTTGTTTAACAAGCATTTCCTTGTAATCAGTAAAAACGGAAATTTCCGCATTAGGGAAACTTTTTTTGTACTCGTTTTCTTTTTCTTTTGTGCGGGATAATACGGGATCGCATATTGCCGTTAATGTTACATTGTCTGCGTTGCTGACAAACGCTTCTATGTGTTTAAAACTTATTCTGCCGCATCCAATCAACGCTATTTTTTTCATTCTATACCTCTCTTAATAAAATAATTCCATACCTAAGAATATTTCCATGGGCATTACTCTTTCCGTATTGGTAATATCCCAGCCTGCCGATATTCTGAAAAACATACTGCGGAATCTATGAGGGTAAATAATCATTTCAACTCCGCCGCCGAAAATAAAATTCTTATACTCAAACGATGCCTCTCCTAAATAAGGTTTATACCATCCAATATCAAAAACAGGATTTAAATGTACGTCAAATCCCATTATCCGCGTTAATTTATTATTTGATAACCATTCATAAGGTTTCATTCTTAACGCTCTTACATCAAAATCAATGTTTAATGAAACAATATATTCGGCGATAACATCTTTGTCTTTAACGCCGCGTAATTTGTCTCCCGCAGATTCATAATATGAATTTATCCAGTGGCGATGCATTAAACGGGCGGAGATTCCAAAAAGATCATCAACAAAAATAAAATGTCCTCTTGTTGTGATGCTGTAAGAATACCCCCAAGGATCCTGGCCTGTATTTTTGTAATGAATATTATAACTATTCGAATTGCTTGCGCTGACAGATATACCTTGGCGGAAATTACCTATCCAGTTTACACGTCCTAAATAAAGAGAATGACTGAAATATAAAAAAGGTCCTATTCTGTTTTCAGAAAGTTCCCAATGAGAGATTTCATGATTAATAGCGGCGCTTACGCTTGGGGAATAAGTTAACTCTCCGTAATCGCCTATTTCAAGACCTAAAGGTATACGCCATGAAATACTCGGATTGCTTTGCATGTAAAGCCCTTCCTGAACCTCTCCATAAGCGGGTTTGTCGGAATCGGCGTTTTCTTCATTCCAAAAAAAGGATTCCCCGAATGACAAGTTAAGATTCGTGCGTTTTATGGGAATATCAACGGATAATGCCGTTCTGTTTTTAAAATAAAACGGCTTTTCCAATTCAGGGCGGTAATCAAAATAATTGTCAAAATCGATAAACCAGTTAAGACCGAGCGCCTGAAACGGCATACCGGAGTCCAGCATTAACGAAAATGTAGTGCGTCCTTCTTCATCGCGTTTGTAGCCTAAATCAACTCTAAGAGGTTCCATTGAACCTAAAAAATTATAATCACGGGCTTTAATCGTTAATGAAAAACCGTTATTTGAATCGTATTTTGGGTAGGGAAGGGCGATTATGTTAAACGTGTCTTCAACGTATATTTCCAAATCTACGGGATACTTGCCGTCATGCGTTAATTCGCCTATTGTGTATTCTATTCTTACGTCATCTTTTAATACTCTTTCATTTACAAGAAGCTGTCTTTTATTTTTTAAAAATTTGGCAAAATTTGTTTTTCCTGTTATTACCTCGCCTTTTTTTAATTCGGTTTTTGTATTTAATACAAAAGGAATCGTTATGCCTTTAACATTATAATTAAAAGAATATATTACAAAGATTGACTGCTCGGTGTAATCACCGCTTTGTAATTTTTCATCAAGGACAATTTCTTCTTCATCTTCTTCGGCGTTTTTGTCCTGTGAAAAAACCGAAAAACAAACAAGAAAGAGAATTAAAAATATTATTGCTTTTTTTAAGCTCAAAATTTAATTCCGCCCTGTAATATTTTGTCTATAATTTGCGCGTCTTCCGGTTTAAGCGCCACCGCGCGCGCGCTTTTTGCGTCGGGTAGTATAAACGTAAGCTTGCCGTTTTTTTTCTTTTTATCGCTCTTCATGGCGTTCAACAGCGTTTCTTTGCTGCCGGCGGCGGGATGGTGGCAGGTACATTCATACCCGAATGATAAAATCAATTTTTTAATTTTTTCCGCTCTTTTTAGCGGCGTTATATTCAGCGCGATTCCCAGCTCGCAGGCGCGTATAATGCCCCACGCTACGGCTTCTCCGTGGGAAATATTTCCCAAGCCGCTTGAGCTTTCAAGGGCATGACCGAAGGTATGCCCTAAGTTTAATAACATTCTTTTGCCGGACTCGCGGAAATCCTTGCTTACTATTTTGCCTTTGTAAGAAACCGCTTTTTCCACGCATTTTTGCAATACGGGGCTTTCTAAAAAATTTTTAACATTACTAAAATTTTCCGCTAAGGGAGTTAAATCATCAAGGAATTTATCTCCGCTTAGTATAGCGGTTTTTATAAGTTCCGCCATGCCGCTTTTTATTTCTCCTTGAGGCAATGTGGAAAGGGCGTTTAACGGCATATAAACATTTTGCGCGGGATAAAAACTGCCTACAAGGTTTTTAATGCCGGAAAAATCAAAACCGGTTTTGCCTCCTACGGAAGCGTCTACCATGCCGAGCAGGGTAGTGGAGACAAGTACAAAACGGCAGCCTCGCATATAAATTGAAGAGGCAAAACCCGCCAAGTCGCCTATTACTCCGCCGCCTACGGCGATAAAAATTCCGTCTCTGCCAAGACCGGCTTTAACAGCGGCGGCAAGTATTGTTTCTGCGGACTGCCAAGTTTTATTTTCTTCGCCGCTTTTAAGAATAACGCGAGGATAATCTGCGCCGCCGAGTATTTTTTCGGCGATATAGGATGTATTTTCATCCGCGATGATTAAAGGTTTAAAGGAGACGGTGTCATTTAACTCAAATTTAGAAGAAATATAGTTAATGGCGGGAATTTCACGAGTTATTTCTACTTTTGTTTGATATTCGTTAAATTTAAATTGCAAATAATTAACCTTTCCGAAAAAATCGGAAAAAAAATATGAGAAAATACGCCTGTTTGACCGTTTTTTTACGTTCACCTTATAAAAAGGCATGAAACTTTTTTAACAAGTCAATACGGACGGCGCGTAAATTTGGCGGCCGGAACACGCTCAAAATAAACGCCGAATTTACTATAATATAGCGTAAAATACAGGTTTTTTCAAGCGGTTTTAGAGGTCTTTTTTTTATTCTGAGAGGTCAAAAACGTACTTTTCTATGCTGTTTAATAGCGAATATTTTGAAAATTCGCCTATTTCCGGCTTTTCGGCAAGGTACTTATGCCAGCTTTCTATGAAATCATGGGATGTTTTTCGGTTCAGGGGCAGATATTTCCCTTTTAAAATGTCTTCCCCGTCTTTATTTCGGAAAATTGCGTTCCCTTTATATATTACTCTTATGTCGGACAGTATATTTTTTTGCGTTCTTGCCAAAAAAACAAGCGAATTACTGATAAAATAATCTTCTTGATAGAATTTCTTGTAGATTGTGTAGTCCCATTGGTGCAGAGGAAGCCTTATTCTTGTAAGTAATTCCTGTTTTTCCAGTATCGCATGTTCCGGCGAATGAAAACGGGAAGCCGAAACCCATCGTGTGGCGTTGGATGCGTTTCGGAATTCATATTGAGCGTCAAGAGCGGTAAGGGGCGCGTGTAAATCAAGCCATCGGGAAGTGGCGCATATATTGCCTCCTATTGTCGCGATGTTTCTTAATTGATTACCGGCGATTTTTTCCAGACAAAGAGTTAAAACTTCGGGCACAATTTTACCAAGCTTTATCAGTCTGTTCAGTTTTACCATTGAGCCTATTTCAAGGTACTGTTCCG